>Ga0366801_1023_pt1 | contig 24868 bp, 25 predicted proteins | sample BONcelN113001E15_FD_207033 | JGI IMG/M metagenome (GOLD analysis project Ga0366801, IMG submission 207033) | Enriched cells from coal bed in the Powder River Basin, Montana, United States - BONCAT cells N11 rep3 HSBNCT.N11.300.1.E15 ... | reverse complement strand
CTATGAAGTAATCATGCTTTGCCTTTTTATTGTTTGCTAATGTCTTTTTCTGCTTCATCTAATCACCTTGTTCATTTCCTGTTGATCAATCCAATTTCATCGAAGGGAAATAATCTCAAATCTACTCTTCCTAATATATCTGCTACTGCGATTTCTCCAATGCTCGGATCTCTGCTGTCCATGCTGTTCGGTCGGTTGTCACCCATCACAAAGATGTAGCCTTCGTCAACGGTAAAGGGAGCCATATCTCCCGGTGTTACGCCGCCGTAAATATAATCTTCTTTTAAGGCTTCTCCGTTTCGATAGACAATGCCGTCCTTCACTTCGATGACATCCCCCGCCAAACCGATCACGCGTTTGATCAGATCCTTCTCCTCACCGTTATCACTGTAAATATGAACCTTGAACACGACAATATCACCGTGGGAAGGCTCTCCGGTTATATACGGCAGCTTGTTGACGATCAAATAATTGTAAGGCTCGATGGTAGGATACATGGAGTATCCTTTTACTAAGGTTGGTTTTATGAATGTTGTAATAGCTAGCGCTATGATCAGTGCGATGATAATCGTTTTCGCAAATTCAAATATCGTTTTTCTCATCTTCTTTATTTCCCCTGTTAGTCCCCTTCTGATAAATTTATCCCCTTTAACTAATTCAGTGTACCGATTTCATTGAACGGATAGATACGGAACACCGCTTTTCCGTAGACGTCGTCAATCTTTACAAAGCCAACGTCGGGGTCGCGGCTGTCAATACTGTTCTGGCGGTTGTCTCCCATGACAAACAGATCGCCTTCCGGTACCACCAGATCTTTCACATAGCCCGCGGTGTATGGTTCCAGTATGTATGGCTCGCTCAGAACCTCCCCGTTGACGGAAACACTGCCCTCTTCAATGTTGATCGTGTCTCCCGGAAGTCCGATGACCCTCTTGATCAGCATCTTTTCATCCCCTGACGCTGTCTTCAGGTCGGTATGAAAAACGATGATGTCACCGTTCCTTGGCTCTCCGAAGGTATAAGACTGCTTGCTTAGAAACAGGAAATTGTACTCCTGCAATGTGGGCAGCATAGAGGTTTCTCTTACAAAGGTCGGTTTGATAAACTGCAGAATGATTACTGCTACGATTACTGCAATTAAGATATCCTTGATCCATTCCTTCAACTCTTTCATATTTATTTTACTCATTCTTTCTATTTCTTCCCCCGTTTAATATTATAGTCTCGTTATTTCACCTGCCCTATTTCATTGAGCGGCCATACGGTGATGGCACAATAACCTCTGATCAAATTCAATTTCAACGTGCCTACTCTGGAATCTCTGCTGTCTATGCCGTTATCCCGGTTGTCGCTGAGGACAAAGACCTCATCCTCTCGAATGGTGATCGGCTTCACTTCGCCCTCTGTCGTTCCTGTTATGTACTCTTCCTTCAGAAGCATGTCATTTCGGTATACCTTGCCATCCTTGATCTCAATTTTATCTCCCGGCAAGCCGATGACTCTTCGAATGGTATTATCTCCTTCGTCGCCCTCTTCAAGAATGTCATCTTTGAATGCCACCACCTGCTGGAATTCAGGTGCGCCCCGAACCGCGGAATAGGTATGCTTGGAGACAATGATCACTTCTCCGTCACTGATCCCCGGTAGCATGGCGCTGCCGTCGGCCGTGATGGGTCTGAAAAACATCGTGACCAGCCAGGCCGCGATGATCGGATAGATGTAAATCCGATACTTTTCTCGAAAGGGTCTGTCGTCTTCTTTTTGTGCCATCTTGTACTCCTAATTCAACGTACCAAACAAGCGATCTATAATCTCTTCAAAATTCGCAGGCAGATTTGCCTTAATTTCAATCCCCTTCATATATTCAAGAGGTGCAGCACCGTCATCAAAGCATAGCTTATATGCATGAAGCAGCTGCGTTGACAGTTTGAATTCCTGCTCGATCTTCTTATTCTGCCCCTTTATTTCATACTTCACATCACCAATGACAGGAAATCCCGCTTTGGCGAGGTGGGCACGGATCTGATGGGTCCTGCCTGTTACCAGCTCCACCTCTACAAGGGTGTATCCCTTTGCGGTTTTCAGCGGCTTTGCGATGGTCTCCATGATCTTTCCGCCTTCCGCCTCCATATCGATGACCCTTACGGTATTGGTCTTTTCATCCTTTTCCATTTTGTCCTTGAGCTGTAGGCTTTTTTTCATTTCTCCATGGACGACGGTCAAATAATACTTCCGGACATATCCTTTGTCCCGGATCATTTGATTTAGACTTTGCAAGGCTTTGTTATTCTTCCCAAAGATGACCAGTCCGGTGGTGTTTCGGTCCAGCCGGTTTACCGGGGAAGGTACAAAGGTCCTTTCCCTGCCGGGCGAATATTCTCCCTTGTCTGCGAGGTAGCCGGCAACCTGATTGGCAAGCGTATTCTTCTTTTCGGTTTTGTCACCGTGGACCAAAAGTCCGAAGGGCTTTTCCACAACGATTATGTTTTCGTCTTCAAAGGCGATCTTAAACTGTTTCTTGGCACGGCTGACGATCTTCTTTTCCTGGTAGGCCTTTGCCTCCTCATCCGGGATATAAATGGCAAGCTCGTCGCCAAGCTTTAGAAGGGTTTCGATTGATGCCCGTTTTCCGTTTACCTTAATATCTTTTCGGATCAATTTATAGATATGGCTCAAGGAAGCATTCTTAAAATACTTTTTTAAGAACCTGTCCAGCCTTTGATTTTCCTCGTTTTCCGTTATGTTTATTTTTATCATTCGTCACCATCAAACTCTCGTATTTTTCAAATTAGATTATACAACAGAAACGATTCTAAATATACCCATGTAAACAAAACTTAATAAAGAAAGTGCACAAGATGACGCAATGGTAGAGATTTGCACCTTGTTATTCTGCATCAACTGTGATAAATTTAAAGAGAAAATAAGAACGAAATTTGCAGCAAGCAGGGGGAATTACACGATGAAAAAATTGAAGGATATCTTTTATGATCTGAATGATATTATGGTGGCGCTGATCATTGTTGCGGTGGCTGCCCTGACAATCGTTAGCAATATTGATTCTATACTAAACTATCCGGCAAGCATTGCCGCGGAAATACAGCTTCCCGAAGAAGAAGTTCCCACCAATTATGCCGATAATCCACCTGTGAATGATCCGTCAAGCGGAGATACTGCCGACGACGGCCAGGGAACCACCACAGGGGCCGGCATCGATGATGATCAGGATGCTACCGGTGGAGGCACCTCCGGCAATGAAGGCCCCGGGACAACAGGAGAAGTTGTGGACTATTCGGTATACATAAATTCCGGTTCCACAGGCGATCAAATCGCGGATATTCTGATCGGTGTGGGGCTGTTTCAGGACAGGCAGCAATTCCGAAATGCCGTTGCCGCAGTAGGCGCGGAGGGAAGGCTCAAGGCAGGAAACTTTATCATCCCTTCCGACGCAACACCTGCAGAAGTTATTTCCATTATTACCAACTAAAAATCAATCATCTGCTTCCAACAGCCGGATTAGTTTATCTAATCTGGCTTTTTGTTCTCCCGTCATCATGGAGCGCATAGCCTTGATCGTTTTCATCTGTTTTTCGTATTGCACTTTATCCTTTTTTAGCGTTTGCTTCACCTTCATGATCTCACTGATCAGTTCCTGATCGCTTTTCCCTTTGTATTTGTCAGCCAAATCAGACATATGATCCGCCTTGGAGACTTTGGGTTCGGAAGGTCCAAGTCCCAGCTGCCCTGCCAGATCCATCAGCAGCTTATCATTACGATCCATAACATGCTCCTTTCTCTTGCCGCCGGATATCCGATCTGTTTTTCTTATCTGATCAGCTAATTTGGGCGGCACTATATAATATATGCACCAACGGAAAGTTATTTTCATATTATAATGCATCAGTAGCAAATTTCCGCGTTCCGTATACGGAACGAACGGTGCTTATTAGAATATCATGTCAGCTGATTCCAAAACTGGCAGGAATGGAGGTACATATGAACCCTGCTCTGATTCTGGCTGCAGTGCTTTTTTTATCCCAAAATCAAGGGAAATCACCTTTTAAACTTCCCCCTCCCGCAATTGGCAAGCTGGGTATCCCGTCTATTAAGGATCCCGGTTATTTTGACACCTTTCGAATGGAATTACTGTTAGACCGGCTTCACACCATGACATCCACTCTGGAAAAGGTGAACCATATGAACCAAATCAGAGGGATCCCTTTAAACAAAAACAATGCCATCGACCGGGTGCAGGAATCTCTGGATGCCGTAAAGGGCCTTTTATATACCAACAAATCTACGAAACAAATCGATTCCCTTACCAACACATTATCAAATGTGAAACAACTTGGTGACATGCAAAGCATTATGACCAACATGGGCCCAATTTTATCCATGCTTTCAAACAAAACTGATAAATAGTTACCAAAAATATAAAAAAGATATATGCAATCCCTCCTATTTAGGGTATAATAACTCTAGATAATTTTGTTATTCTTGACAATCTTGATAACAATGATATAGGAGGGATTTATTATGGCATTGGTTACATCAAAAGAAATGTTTGCAAAGGCGTTAAAGAGCGACTACGCAGTAGGAGCCTTCAACGTAAACAATATGGAAATTATCCAGGGTATTGTTGATGCTGCAACTATTGAAAAAGCACCGGTAATTCTACAGGTATCCGCAGGTGCAAGAAAATATGCGAAGCCGACTTATCTCGTTAAGTTGGTAGAAGCTGCAGTCGAAGACTCCGGTCTTGACATCGTTTTACATCTTGACCATGGCGAAGATTTCGACATCTGCAAAAAATGTGTGGATGACGGCTTTACTTCTGTTATGATCGACGGTTCCAAGTATGGCTTCGAAGAAAACATCGCTTTGACGAAGCAGGTCGTTGAATACGCTCACGCGAAAGGCGTTGTTGTAGAAGCGGAGCTTGGCAAACTGGCAGGCATCGAAGACAACATCCAAGTGGATGCTCGTCATGCTACCTTCACCGATCCCGATGAAGCAGCAGAATTCGTAGCAAAAACCGGCGTTGATTCTCTTGCAATTTCCATCGGTACAAGTCATGGTGCTTACAAGTTTAAGGGCGACCCATATCTGGATTTTGAAAGACTGCAGAAGATTACCACCCTGATCCCGAACACTCCGCTGGTACTCCACGGCGCATCCACCGTACTGCCTGAGTTTGTAGAACTCTGCAACAAATATGGCGGATGTATCCCAGGTGCACAGGGCGTTCCGGAAGAAATGATCAGAACGGCAGCCAAGTATGGCGTATGTAAGGTGAACATCGATACGGACTTAAGACTTGCTATGACGGCTGAGATCAGAAGAATCTTCGTGGAAAGTCCTGCGGAATTCGACCCAAGAAAGTATCTCGGACCTGCAAGGGACGCAATCCAGAAGATGGTACAGCACAAAATCAAGAACGTTCTTGGTGCAAGCAATCAGAGATAAGTGAAAAAGGTACTCCAGAATAAATATAAATTGACAAAAAAAACTGTCGCCGACATCTGTCGGCGGCGGTTTTTTTATTTGTCTGATCATTTATTTTACAGAAAAGCGATTGCTTCATCACGTAATTGCAACATTTCACCATTAAATATTCTTGTATAATCGATTATAGTTTGTTATAATTGGAATACGGAACAAACTGAAAATTTTGGGAAAGAGTTGTTCCGGAAGCCCTAATTAAGGGTATTAACATCTTACAAATTGAAAGTCAACTTACGAGGAGGATCGATATGTCCGAAAACAGTTTATTTGAAAAAATCAAGGCGATTCCAAGGCGAAACTATATCAAGCAAAGAACACCGTTGCAGAAGCTGCCTCATTTTTCACAGGCTCTTGGCGGGGAAGTGGAAATCTATATGAAACGGGATGACATGCTTCCTTTCGGCGGCAACAAAACAAGAAAACTGGAATTTCTCTTTCAGGAGGCTGTTGATCTCTCGGCGGACACGATCATCACAGCAAGCACGGTTCAGTGCAATCATAACCTTATGGCCCTTCTGATGGCCAATATGGAAGGAATGAAAACAGAGCTGATTCTGGAAAACTGGGCAAAGTCTGACTATGAATATAAACTTGACCCGAACAAACACCTTTATGAATTTGGTGGTGTCTCAAAGACAGCCAGCTGCGGAGCTCCGGTTACCGGACCTCTTCATACCTTGGAGCTTGCGCTGAAAATGAAAGCAGACCTTGAAGCCCAGGGCAAGAAGCCTTACATCCTTGCAAGAGGCGGTACCTGCCCCCTTGGCAATTGCGGTTATGTCCTTTGTGCCGAGGAGCTGCTTGAACAGAGTAAAGAAATGAATCTTGATTTTGATTATGTCGTATGCCCAAGCGGTACCGGAGGAACACAGGCGGGATTGATCATCGGATTTGAGCAAGTCAACCACCCTGCTTCTGTCATTGGAATCAATGTTGCTCAGAATAATGAAAAACAGTGGAAGGCTGTGAAAGGTGCTCTTGAGGGTACTGCTACACTTCTGAATATGGAAGCTCCTTCTGAGGATAAAATCATCTGTTATGAGGAGTATGTCGGTGAAGGCTACGCAAAACCTACTGCTGAGTTGAAGGAGGCCATCGAACTTTTAGCAAGAACGGAAGGGATTCTGCTTGATCCGGTTTACTCAGGAAAAGCCGTGGCCGGACTCATCGGATTGATCCGAAATGGCACAATTAAAAAAGGCGCAAGGTTGGTTATCCTTCATACGGGAGGGTTTACTCCCTATTACGACTACTCTTCCATGGCGGAAATGTTCTAAATCAAATATGCGTCAGCCGGCGGCGGACGCGCAACCGGCGCCGATCAAATCCAAAGGAGGCAAAAAACGTGGTAAATGAAAAATCGAGCCCTGTTGACAGGCAGGACGCCTATGGGAAAATCACAGGCAAAGCCAAATATGTCGACGATATAAAATTTCCCGGGATGCTCTATGTGCAAACAGTTAGAATCCCCTCTCCCCATGCGAGGATTTTAAATATTGACAGTTCGGAAGCCTTGAAGCTAAAGGGCGTTGTAAAAGTGCTTACGGCAAAGGACGTTTTCGGAAGAAATCATCTGCCAAACGACAAGCCCGTGCTTGTTGAAGATGTGGTAAAGTGCACCGGAGACGGCGTGGCTGTCGTCGTGGCCGAGACAAGGTCGCTGGCAGCAAAAGCGGCGAAGCTCGTAAAAGTAGATTATGAAGAGCTTCCGGCAGTTTTCACTCCCGAAGAGGCGCTGGCAGCTGGGGCACCCACACTACACGGCGACACAAATCTTGCCATCACCCATAAAACGGTCAAGGGCGACATTGCTGCAGGCTTTCGGGAAGCTGACGTCATCCTGGAGCGAGAATACGCCACCCAGAGAGCGATGCATGCTGCCATAGAACCGGATGGAGCAGTCGTTGTTCCCGAGGCCGACGGCATCACAGTTTACTGCCCTGGCAAAGGGCCTTTTAATGTAAAACGTGCTGTGGCTGCAGCCTGCGGACTCAGTGAAAATAAAGTACGACTGATCCAGCCTGCCATCGGCGGTGCCTTCGGAGGGAAAGACTGCGATATCAATGCAATCGCATCCCGTGCTGCCATGGCGGCAATGATCACCGGAAGGCCCTGCAAAATGACCTGGACCCGAGAGGAAGTACTGCTTGAGGGAAGTAAACGCCATCCCTTCAAACTGAAGTATAAAATAGGCGCCAAAAAGGACGGTCATATTACGGCCATAGAAATCAACGGCTTAGCTGATGTAGGCGCATACATAACAAAGAGTAAAGCAACCATTTGGAGGGCTACCGTAGAGGCAACCGGCCCTTATAATATTGAAAACGTCTCAACAACCATCGAGGGTGCCTTTACGAACAATGTTTACTCCGACGCGGTCCGCGGCTTTGGTTCCCCTCAGGTGGACTTTGCTTCCGAATCACTGATGAGCGAACTGGCGAAAGAGCTTGGGATGGATCCGCTGGAGATCAGGCGTATCAACGCATACCGGGAAGGTGCCATCACAGCGACAAGTCAAAAATTGAAAAGCGTCAATCTGATCGAATGTCTCGATAAACTGGAAGAGGTCTTCCCCGTTCATGAAAAGCCGACGGCTCCCCCGGCGGGGAAAGTGAGAGGAAGAGGCATCTCCTGCATCTTCCGCGGTGAAGCCAACGGGGCCGGCGTTACAACACTGGACGCCGCAGCTGTCAACATTCATATTGAACGGGACGGCAGCATAACCGTACTCACCGGGATTGCGGAAATGGGCCAGGGTGGAAGCAATATCGTGCTGCAGATGGTCAGCAAGACCCTTGGCGTCAGCATTGAAAATCTGAAGGTCAGTCCCCTTGATACCGCGTATTTGCCCGACAGCGGCGCAACGGTAGGTTCAAGAGGTACGATCACCTCCGGCAATGCTGCGGTGGTTGCTGCAGAAGACGCCAAAAAGAGGATTGCGAAAGTCGTTGCAGAGGATTGGGGCGTATCACCTGAGGATTTAATATTCCAGGATAACAGCATATTTACAAAGGATAACGAAAAGCAAATCAGCTTCACGGATGCCATCACCCTGAGCTATACCAAGCTACCAGGCGTATTCGGCTACGGATGGTGGGCACTCCCTCCCGTATGGTGGGACTTTGAAAAAAATAGCGGTGACACCTATGCCTCATTCAACTACGGAGCATGCGGCGCCGAAGTTGAAATCGATCTGTCTTCAGGGAAAGTGGAAATCATCGATGTGGCCGCGATCCACGATGTCGGCAGGATATTGAATGAGCCGGAAGTCAGAGCGCAGATCGCTGGAGGCGGTTCCATGGCATATGGTTTTACTTTGACAGAAGAAGTCGACATCCAGAAAGGCCAGGTAAAAACCCTGAACTTTGACGGATATTTACTGCCCACAACGATGGATTTCAAAAATTTCAGACCGGTTCCGCTGGAACCGTTGCAACCGGGGGTCAATCCCCTTGGAGTGAAGGGAATCGGGGAATCTTCTACCGCTACCTTTGCGCCTGCGGTCATCAACGCGATTGAAGATGCCCTTGGCGTCAGGATCAGGAAGCTCCCGGCAAATCTGGAGAGTGTGTTCGAAGCGATTCAGGAAAGTGAACGACTTGGTTATATAAAGGAGGGAAGACGCAATGATTAAGGATTTTTTTCAGCCCGATACTTTAATCGGCGCGCTTCAGCTGAAACGGGATCATGGAGGAGCTTCCCTGCTTGCAGGCGGAACAGATCTTGTCGTCGCCATGCGCCATGACACGTTTTCCAAAGACAGCATGATCGACCTGTCAAAGGTTCGTGAGCTAAAAGGCATCGTAGCAGTTAGGGATGGGATAAGAATCGGCTCGATGACCAGCTTTACGGAGATCGAAGACTCCGCCCTACTGCAAGAGGCGGCGGACATTCTCTGCGAAGCCGTAAAGACGGTAGGTTCGCCTCAGATACGAAATAGAGGCACCATCGGAGGCAATCTCTGTAATGCAAGCGCAGCGGGAGACGGATTTACTCCTCTGCTCTGTCTCGATGCAACGGTCGAACTGCAGTCCCTTGCTGCCGACGATACAGTGATTACACGGATTTTAGCACTGGAAGATTTTATTATGGGCAGCAAAAAAACAGCATTAAAAAACAATGAAATCCTGACCGGCATCATCATAAAGCGTCCTGCTGCTGGCGCCCTCTCCGCTTTTCAAAAGATCGGCAGGAGAAATGCTCTGGCGATTTCAAGATTGAGTGGAAGTGTAATCCTGCAGCTGGAAAATAGCGTTGTTGCGCGCATCCATTTCGCCTTGGGTGCATCCACATCAATACCGGAGCGGGTCTTAGCCGTTGAGGAATATCTGACAGGTCGGGAATTGACCGCGGAAGCGCTTGCCGAAGCTGGAAAGCGCGCTTCGGAGTATGTGCTTTCTCAGACCGGAACGCGTTCATCCAGCAGCTATAAGCTCCCTGTGATCGAAAAATTCACCGCTTCACTTATCAATGCTGCTTTGGAGAGGGAGGAATAAGATATGAATAAAGTTGAAATCACGTTTGTATTAAACGGAAAAGAAGTCACGCTTGCTGCAGATCCTGAAATGACCTTGTTGAACCTGCTCCGGGAAGAGCTGTTCCTTACAGGTACAAAGGAAGGCTGTGGCGGCGGAGAATGCGGCGCATGCACCGTGCTAATGGACGGAATTGCCGTTAACTCCTGCCTTCTGCTGGCACCTCAGATCAACGGAACTGAAATTCTTACCATTGAGGCCCTTGAGCAGGATGGCGCCCTTGATCGCCTTCAGCAGTCCTTCATCGATCATCATGCAGTACAATGTGGGTTCTGCACTCCCGGCATGCTGATGAGCGCAAAAGGCTTGCTATTAAAAAATCCCCACCCAACACAGGAGGAGATCAAGATCGCACTTTCGGGAAATCTCTGCAGATGCACCGGCTACCAAAACATCATCGCCGCTGTCGGAGGAGCAATTGAATAATAAGAAGTGTTAAAATTAAGAGCTGCCTCAAATTTCGAGGCAGCTTTTTATATCAGCGCCGCGCCGTGGGTATTCTCGTAGAAAACCGTGAAACCTATTACCGACTTGTGCGAAGCACATAAAGGAGGCGGTTTTCGGAAGAATACCCACGGCAGGCGCAAAACAAAAGGCCGCTTCGTATTTTGAAACGGCCCATTAATTATTCAATTCTAATTCTGCTTTGCTTCCATTGCCACAATCAACTCTTCCAAATGAGAGCTCACGGCCTGTAATGCTTTGCTTTCATTTCGCTCTGCAAGTGCATCATAGATCGCCCCATGGCGGGCGGCCAAATTTGCCAGACCCCTGTCGGAAAGCTTTTTCGTTGCGATATGGGTCCATTCTCTTACATGGCATTGGCTCCACAGACGAAGCAGCAGCATGTTCTGCGACACTTCAATGATCTTCTGATGAAACAGCGTATCAAACTTTATGTATAAATCAAACTCATGATTCTCTGCAGCCGTCTCCATCTCCTTCATTACGTCGAAAATTTCCTTCAGCTGCTCCTCTGTGATACTTTCTATCGCATACTTCATTCCCAGCGTTTCAAGACTGATTCTCACTTTATAAGAATCCTTTACATCCTTGATAGTATGCTCTTTCACATAACTTCCCTGAAACGGGATGTTTTCTACAAGTCCTACTAATTCTAGCTCTCTAATTGCTTCTCTTACAGGAGCTTGCGATACGCCGAGTTCCTTCGCGCAGCGTGTTTCTACGATGCGATCTCCTGGTTTCAGTTCGCCCGAAAGAATTGATTCTTTTATGTAATCACATATTTCATCCCGAAATACGCGGCGCTTTTTCAGTTTCTTTTTCGTTGTTTCCTCTACCATACAAGACTCCCTCATTTACCGCTTGCGTCTGTCACTTACATAGGCAATCAGTAATACGAACAGTACGATACCAAATCCAAGCCATTTTCCTGCATCTCCCCAGCCCAGGGCAACAAGAAGGTTCGTCAGTGTCTGTAGGAAGATAGATCCTAAAATTACCCTGAAATAGTTCCCTTCCCCTCCTGCAAGAGATACTCCTCCAACGACCACAGCTGCGATGCTCGGCATAACATAGCTTGATCCCATATCTTTAAAGGCTGTACCCATATTTCCGATCAGCAGAAGTCCGATTAGTCCCGCTACTGCTCCGCTTATGATAAAGGCAACCATTCTTACCGTCTTAACGTCTACGCCACTGAGGTACGCGTTTGTTTCATTTGTGCCAACCCCAAAGAGCTTTAACCCCCATCTTGTTTTATTAAGAATGATCATTACGATCACAGCCATAAAAATCAATACAAACAAAATGTTGGGGAAGATCCCTGTTGATTGTGCTGCCAGGGTTTGCAGAATCGGTGCGGGCTTGCCCGTAATACTTTTCCCTGCCGTATATACATTGATGATCCCTTGTATGATACTTGCCATAGCCATTGTAACAACCAGCGGCGGAAGTTTTACATAAGAAACCAGCGCTCCGTTTGCGAGGCCAATCACGGCTCCGATCGCCAAGGCTACCAGTATGGCAAGCAACAGGTTTTCATTCTTACCATCCATGAGTACAGCAGTCAAAATCGCGGTCAATGTAGCGGTAAAGCCTACAGACAGGTCTAGCCCCCCACCCCCCGCTGCGATGACGATCATCTGGCATAGTGCAAACAATGCGATGAAAGAGGACAGCTTGATTGTGAGCAGTACTTGCCCCACACTGAAAAAGTTTGATACGACGATCTCTCCAAGAATAAACAGGAAGATAATTAAAAGGAAAGCAACAATGGTTTTTTTATTTTTGTCAATCATTACGCTGAGGGAACCCTTCTGCGCAATACTCATGTCATTTAAATTCTTCATGGTATCCATACTATTTGCTCTCCCTTCCCACAGCCTTTTTATTGATATAAGAATACGCCACGGAACCTGCTATGGCGACAATAATGATCAGTCCACTGACAAGGGTTTGATATGCATTTGGAATATCCGCAAAAAATATGATCTTATTCACAAAGCTTAAAATTAAAGCTCCAACGATCGCCAGATAAACGCTTCCTCGACCTCCGGTTAGCGCAATCCCTCCAACAACAACGGCAGCGATGGCTCTTAAGGTCATGGGATCTCCCATTCTTGCATCTCCTGATTGATTCTGACCGACAAAGAACAAGGCTGCCAGAAAAATGAATACGGAATTTATGATACAGGCCATCATCTGAACCTTTGCAGTGTTGATCCCTGTGGCATAAGCACTGTCATTGCTGCTGCCGACTGCATAAATATATCTTCCGATCTTTGTCTTGCTTATAACATACCAGATCAGGCAGCCGACAAGTACCAGTACCAGCGCAGGTTGAAAAACTGAACCGATCGCCTTGACAAACGCGGGAACTCCCTCTGCTGACTTGGTATCATAGAATATCTTAAACCATTTTACAGATTCTCCGCCCGGCGTTGGTCTGATAAAAAGTGCTGCGCCAAGCCATATGTATGAGGTTGCAAAGGTTAGAATTACCGGCGGGATTCTAAGGTATCCGATTCCGATTCCATTGATTACACCAATGAGCACGGCTACTGCAAATGCGATAACAATGGCATATACTCCTGTAATCGGTTCATCCTGCCTCATAACATAAGTCAGAACACAGGTGAGAAGCGAAAGTGCCGCGCCTGCAGAGAGATCGAGACCTCCGGATATGATTACCACCGCCTGCCCCATTGCAAGCAGGATCAGTGGCGCAAACGCATTAATATTCCTTACAACTGAATTGGGTTGAAAAAAATTATCCTGAAGGATTGCGGTGATCGTAAACATCACGAATAGAATCAGCATACTAGAAAACTCTTGCTTTAAACCGATCTTCTTTATACTGGAACCAATTGAAGCATTTGTAATTTTATTCATCTAGCCCACCTCCATTGTCCGCTTGACACACATTGAAGCCGAAACAATCTCATCCTCATTGATGTTACACCCTTCAAGGCTATCCACGATCTGACCTTCATACATAATAAGAACCCTGTCGCAATATTGGATCAGTTCTTCACAATCACTTGCGTACAGTATTACACTGGTATTCTTTTCCTTTACCATATCGACAATATATTGATATAAGTCCCTTTTCGCACCAATATCTACCCCCTTTGCCGGGTCGGCAAGGAGTAAAACATTGATATCAAAAGAAAGCCACTTCCCAACAACAACCTTCTGCTGGTTCCCCCCCGAAAGCGTTCCCACAGGGGTATCAATCGTATGTGTTTTGATTGAAAGTGTCTTTACGATGTGCTCACATTCCATTCTATATTTTTTGGAAGGGATAAAAAGAGGTTGACGCTTTAAAGCCAGTTTGGGGAATATGGTATTTTTATATACAGAGTCCTTGAGGAATAAACCTTCAAGCTGCCTGTCCCCGGGGACAAGCAGAATACTGTTTCTTACAGCATTCACCGGCTTTGTAAGCTTTATTTTCCTTCCGTTGATTTCAGCATCACATTTCATATCCGGATACGCTCCCGCAAGTGCCAGAAGAAGTTCATTTTGACCCTGTCCTGCGAGGCCTCCGATTCCTAATACTTCACCTTTTTTCAGTTCAAATGAAATATCTCTCAGATGTTTACCGTAATTCATTCCCTTTATACTTAAAACAGCTTCTCCGGAAATCTCCCGGTCCACTATTTCACATTCGCTCTTTTTTGAATCTCCTGTTATGTAATTGATGATTTTATCTGCGTCCTTACCTTCTTCAGCGAAATCGATACTTGCTACGTTTTCTCCATTTCTGAATATGATTACATCGTCGCAGATCTCCATTACTTCCCACATTCTATGGGATGTAAAAATCATCGAGACCCCTTGATTGGCAAGCTCCCGCATGTATTGAAAAAGATTTTTTACCTGGGCCTGCTCCAGGGCGGCTGTTGGTTCATCCAGGATGAGCAGTCTGGGCTCGGCAGAGATCGCCTTTGCGATTTCCACGATTTGCATCTCCCCCGGATTCAGTTGATTCACCTTCTTATTGATATCAAGTCCCGGATGAAGCTTGTTTATGATCTTCTCAGAAATCTCCTTTGCAGACTTATTGTCCAATCCAATGCCTTTTTTCTGCTCTGCCCCGAGGACAATATTCTGCCACACTGTTAAATCTGGTATCAGGCTCAGGTTCTGGAATACCATGGCGATACCATCCCGTCTGGCTTCATTGGGATTTTTATACTTTACGCACTGCCCGTTATAAGTTATTTCACCGCAGTCGGCATTATAAACACCGGTAATTATTTTGGAAATGGTGCTTTTGCCCGAACCATTCGCTCCAAGGAGACCGGTGATCTTCCCTAATCGACAGACCAGATTCCCATCTGAAAGGGCTACCACTCCCCCGAAACACTTTCTTACTCCTTTGACTTCCAAAATCATACGAGTTCCACCCATCTTTCATTCACTAACTTAGTTCAATTAAAACATATACTTAAATTGGTACAAATATGCAATTCTTGAGTTTTATTATAAATCATGCAATAAGGTTCTGTAAACACGGACCATATAATATAAATTCAGAAATGGCTGCAAAATTAAATTCAGCCTTTTCTGAATGGTAAGCTCTAATTTAGGGAGGCAGTTTAAACCTGCCTCCTAAATTAATAATTAATTGTTAAGCTATTGTTATTTGAACAGTTCGTCTACTGCTTCCTGTGACATAATCTCGCTTAAGAGATAATCGTCCGGCTTGTCTTTTAACATTTCCCAAGCTTCATCGAAGTTTTCATCCGTATAGAAGGAGCTAACTTTGTAGAAGTATGTACCGTCTGTTAAAACTCCATCATTGAATTCCATTCCATTGAAGAGATTCAAAGCGATTCTGAATCCAGTTCCACCGATTCCAGGAGGATTCGGCTGTGCGCAAGCCTTGAAGTCTGCGCCTGCATCACGGAGTGCTTTCCATTCCTTGAAGAATGCAGTTCCCGGATCACCAAACATAACCTTTGGAAGCTTGTTTGCATCTTTGAATGCGGAAAATACGCCAAAGCCCATGCCATCCTGTGTTATTGCACCATCGATCTGTTTTCCAGAACCGATGATCTGCGTTGTTACTTCCTTCGCTTTTGTCTGATCCCATCCGCCTGATGTTCTGGCGATCATATCGATTTCAGGATAGTCTTTCATCACATCATCGGTAGCTTTGATACGTTCATTGTCTGCCGGATGTCCGTCGAGTCCATGGATATCGATTACGTTGCCCTTGCCGCCAAGCGTCTCAAAGATAAACTCTGCGTTTTTCTTATTCCATGCATAGTGGTCAAGCGTTACGTTTGTAACGTCAGGAGCGGTTACTGTAGCATCAAAAGCAAGTACCAGTATCCCTGCGTCCTGCGCTTCTGCGATGACTCCGTTCAAAGCATCAGGGGAGTTCGGGTTAACAAGTATGATGTCAACTTCCTCTGAAATAAAGTCACGAAGGATGTTTGCCTGTTCAGTTGCGTCACCATTGTTCACGTTATTAACAATTTTGTAATCAGCAATTTTTCCTGCATCCTTGTACTCAGTTCCTACCTCTTCTAAAGCATCAATCATGATATTACGCCATGTGGTGCCAGATGAACCTGTGGAAATACCCACTGTTGGAAGTGCTACCTCAGCTGGATCATCTGCTGGTTCTTCTGTTTGCGCGCCGCAGCCTGCCAACAGGGTCATGCTCATAAGCAATGTCACGAGTACCAGCGCGATAAGCTTGGTTCCTTTTCTTTTCATACAATTTCCTCCTCAAATAATTTTGATGTTTATTTTGAAACCTTGAGAACATTTGTTGTCAAGATCACCAAACAATAAAGCTTAGGCTTGCGCCGAATAAAATGAGAATAAACGGAAACGTTATATATAATCGATTATACTTTGTAGTACCATTTTACCACAATAATATGTTAATTCAAGAAGTATTTATATATAATCGATTATATTTTTTTATACGATAAACTGATCAACATACCTCTTGCTGAGCACAACGGAATCTTTGATGTCCTCAAGGGAATCTTCGAAGGATTTATCTTCCACCTCGATACATACATAGCCCTTATACCTGATGTCTGTGAGTGCTGACATGAATTTGCCCCAGTTCACATCTCCCAGTCCCGGCAGCTTCGGCGAGTGGAACTCAAGCGGCATGGCCATAATTCCAACCTCGTCAAGCTTATCCTGGTATACCTTGGCATCTTTAATATGAATATGAAACAATTTGTCCTTAAATTCATAAATCGGCTTAATATAGTCCATTTGCATCCACAGGGGATGGGATGGGTCGTAGTTCAGTCCGAAGTGATCGCTGGGGATTTCCCGGAACATCCTTCTCCAGATTGCAGGAGTGGACGCAAGATTAACTCCACCCGGCCATTCATCCTTTGTGAAGAACATTGCACAATTTTCAATTGCTACCTTTATGTCATGCTCTTCTGCGAACTTGATGATCGGAGGCCATATTTCTCTGAACTTCTCAAAGTTCTCGTCTACGGTTTTGGACTTATCCCTTCCGATGAAGGTACAGACCGTTTTTACACCGAGCTTTTGTGCAGCCACGATCATCTTCTTGATGTGCGCCACATAAAAGTCGCTCTTTTCCTTATCCGGATCCATTGGATTCGGATAGTAGCCGAGGGCGGAGATTTCAACTCCTCTTTGCTTCATATAAGTGTTGATGTAGTTGATTTTTTCTTCGCTGATGTCGGACACATCGATATGGGTCACTCCGGCATACCTTCTTTCTGCCTTCCCCATCGGCCAGCACATCATCTCAAGACAGGTAAAGCCCTTCTCGGCCGCAAAATCAACAACCTCTTCAAAGCTCAGATCAGCCAGGATGGCACTTACAAAACCTAATTTCATAAATCTCTTCTCCTTCCATTCTCTTCCGCTCAATCAATTGAATGGCGGACTACCATTTTTATTTTTTAGATTTTTACCCATGCGCCCTTTTTATTGCTCTCAACGATCTTTTCACAAAGCATGATTTCTCGCAAACCGGCTTCAAAGGTTGGATATTCGGCATTTTCATTTCCAAGGTTTTCAGAAATTGCCTTGTAAATCTTGATAAAGTTTTGTTTAAAGGTATCCGGAAAACCTTCGTTGTGGCCGCCGGGATAGCTTACCAGGGCTCCCGCCTCGGGATATAGGATGGATGGGTCCTTCAGCAGTGACTCATTTGCCGTATCTCTTCTGCCGATCCATATCTCGTTGGGCTTTTCGGATACCCATGACGCTGATTTTTTTGAACCTGCAAGTTCGAAGGACAGACAATTCTTTTTGCCTGCAAATACCTGGCTTACCGTCATGACTCCTCTTGCACCGTTTCCGAACCGCATCATCACGGTTGCATAATCCTCTGTATGGATCGGTACATCCTTATAATCCTCAGGGGTCAGCAGCATACCTGAATAGGTATCAACCGGTTTCAACGGCTTTTTCCTTACCTTGTGAAAGGTAGCAAAATCTGCAAAGACTTCAGTTACCTTGAGTCCGGTCACAAACTCAACCAGATCCATCCAATGGGATCCGATATCTGCAATGGCTCTTGAATCTCCTGACTGTTCTGGTTCCAGCCTCCAGTTATAGTCCGTTTCATAGAACAGCCAGTCCTGAAGATAGGATCCGTTCACAGAGAAGATTTCTCCCATATCCCCTTTCTCAACCATAGCTTGAAGCTGATGCATCAAGGGATAAAATCGTATATTAAAATTCGTAGCATTGACCAGCCCCTTTTCCTTCGCAAGGGCTACCAGCTCCTCTGCTTCTTCCTTTGTTGTTGTCAGAGGCTTTTCACAAATAACATGCTTGCCTGCATGCAGGGCATCCTTTGCCATCTGAAAATGCAGATAGTTCGGCGTGCAAATATGTACGACGTCAATTTCAGGATCTTCCAGTATTTCGCTGTACTCATTGTAAAACTTTTCTACCCCGAGTTCTTCTGCCTTTGCAGCCGTGCATCGCTTGCTTCCGCAAATTGCTGTCACTTCCACATTGTTCAGCCTTCTCAGCGCTTCAACATGTGCGGTTCCTATGAAGCCCATACCGGCAACTGCGGCCTTTATTTTTTTCATAGTTTGCTTCCCTCCATTCTTAATCAAAGACGATTCGAAAGAATCGGAATGTTAATATGTATCTTGTCCGACGCTATCTTTATTTTCACCCAGAACAACAGGTACGGACTTATAACCTACCCCCATCCTGTCGATTCCCATATCAATCAGCTGCAGGAAATGTTCTCTGGTACGGATGCAGCCGCTGCCTTTTACCTGGCACTTGCCATCTACTTCTTCCATCATCACTTTTATGATTTCCGGCGTCGCCCCGTGTGCTTCAAACCCGCTTAAGAATCCGGTGCTTGTTTTTACAAAGTCTGCTCCCGCTTTGACCGCACACTGGCAAGCTTTTCTCACCTGTTCCTCGTTCAATGCATCCGTTTCAAATATTACTTTTAGCTTTCTACCATATTGATGTGCCATTTCCGCGCAAGCTTTGATATCTTCCGTTACCTTACCGTACATGCCGCCTCGGATCCATCCATAGTTTGCTACAATATCAATTTCTTTGACTGTATCATATTTGGCTAATATCTCAATCTGTTTTACTTTTGACTCAGTAGAACTTGTTCCGAACGGAAAATCACATACCGGACAGAGCATGGTCTCGCTCCCCGTAACATATGGCCCGCATAATTCCATATAGACTGGGTTGATGCAAATTGTCGCACAGCCTAATCTTACTCCGTCCTTTGTTAAATCAATAATCTCCTGTTCCGTGAATTCCGGCTTTAAAACAGAATAATCAATGTACTTTGCTAATTCGATTACAGTCATCTCACTGGCTTTTTTACTTGGTGTCATTCGATTGCCTCCCCTTCTTTCCTATTCTCTGGTTTCTATGATATGTTTCTTGTACCTAATGTATGATACATTTAAATCTACCACTACGAAAATATTATGTCAATACATTTTTTCTTGCTATTTTTCCGAAACAGCGATATAATCGCATTTATAAAATGTATCATACAATCATAACATATTAGGGGAGGTCATTATGAGTACAGGAAACAATCATTCCTTTGCAGCTTCGATATCCGGTTTATGCATGCGATTCAATCATCCGGTCAAGCCGAAAAGGGTCTTTGTTGGCTTTGACGGTTTTATTGATGAAATCATTCATGTAGTGGATATCCGGTATTCTTCTGATTCTTATAAAAGAATTCCCACGATTCAAGCTTACGCAGACCGGATCGCACACGGAAGCGGTATGAGTACGAATATCGAATTGGTAAGCCAGCAGATAAAAATGGGCGGCAACGGTCCGATTCTAGCCAACGCTCTGCTCAATTATTCCGTTGATGTTACCTATATGGGGGCGGTCGGTTTCCCGGATCTTGATCCAACATTTGAAGCTCTGAATCGATGCAGCAAGATCCTTTGCCTTTCTCCTCCCGCCGTGACGGATGCTTTGGAGTTCAACGACGGTAAGATTATTGCTTCCAAGCTGACCTCGCTGAATGCGATCACCTGGGAGAATATTGCGCGCAATTGCTCTTTGCCTCAGCTCATCGCCCTGTTTGAGGATTGTGATTATCTTGTCTTCTCAAATTGGTCCATGATCGTAGGAATGAATCCTATTTGGGAAGAATTTTTAAAAACAGTAGCGCCTGTGATTACCGCGTCCAAAAAAATTGTGTTTTTTGATTTAGCTGATCCGGAAAAGCGTACAAAGGATGACCTGCAACTTGCTCTGTCTCATATAATCAATTTTACGAAAGCAGGATTTCGTGTTACACTGAGTATGAATTTGAAAGAAGCCTGTCAAATCAGCGAGGCGCTTGGCAAGGCAATAATAGATTATCGGGCTGTCGATCCACAAGAGATTTTAAATTTTTTATCCGATCAGTTGGGAATTTACTGTACTGTAATCCATCTTGTAGATCGAGCATGCTGCCAGCATGACGGCTCCTATTACGAAGTGCCCGGGCCTTACTGCAAAGAGCCAAAACTCACCACCGGTGCCGGTGACAATTTTAATGCGGGATTTCTATACGGTATGATGCAGCACTTTTCCTTTACAGAATGCCTCTACATGGGATGTGCAACCTCCGGTTATTATGTGCGCAATGCCGAAAGTCCGGTCATTCAGAAATTAATCGATTTTCTTAATCAGTGGAAAGAAAATCCAGAATCATTATCGTAAGGAGGTTTCTCTTATGGATATCGAGAGCTTTAAAAATACGTTTCGATTTTCAGATTCAGCGGATGTTCCCTTATATGTTCAGCTGGCCGCTTATTTTCGTATCCAGATTCATAACGGCGCATTGCAGCCAGGCGATTTGATGATTGCTGAAAACAGTTTATGTGACATACTGAATGTCAGTAGAACAACAGTCCGGCAATCGATGAACCAATTGGTAGAAGAAGGTCTTCTTGTCCGTTATCGCGGAAAAGGTACCTTTATCGCTGATATCAAAATAAAACGAAATATGAATCACCTTTATAGCTTTACAGAAGACATGAAAGCAATTGATGCCAAGCCGGGTTCAAAAGTCATAAAGGCGGAGGTTCTCGATCGCTGTCCTGATGATATTGCAGATATTTTAAAGCTTCCGACATCGCAAACCCCTGTGTTTTATCTGGAGCGTCTGCGCCTTGCCAATCAGGTACCCATCCTATGGGAGTGTACTTATATCCCCTACTTTCTTTGTAATAAAATCGAAACGTTCAATTTCAATAAGAACTCCCTGTACCAGGTACTAAATGAAACCTATGGTTTAGACATGTATCACGCAAAAGAATCCTTGGATGCCATTATTTTATCAAAAAGCGAGGCCGCTTTGCTGGAATGCCCATCCAAATGCGTAGGATATAAAATCACACGCATTTCCTATTTAGACTCCGGGTTTCTATTCGAGTATACAACTTCTGTGACCCGGGCAGATAAATGCACGTATCAATTTGATTTGTATAAGAATACCGCTTCTAAAAAGACACCCTTGGAAATCAAACGAAATATCAGTATCTAGCTCATTAAAATTGCGCCTGTCAGAAATATTCTCTTGGAAACCGCCGTCTTTGAATGCTTCGCATAAAGACGGTGATTGGTTTCACGGTTTCCCATGAGAATATCCCGGCACAGCGCCTTTTTTATTGATTTTTCGTTAGATAGTTGTAACACTTCACAACATTTGTTCTCTGGATATACTCCATCATTTCATCCTGCCCGATGTCCACCTTGAATCGATCTTCGAAGCTGATGTTCTTAATGCATTCCTCCAAGGACCAGCCTTTTTGGATTCCCTTCGCAACCTCAGCGATCCACTCATAAATGAAGGCGCGCTGCTCGCGGATAAATTCTTTGCCAACAACCGGACCGTGACCCGGAACAAACCAATCCACATCCAGTGTTTCCAGAAAATCCAGAGTCTCAAACAACAGATCAATATCTGCGGAATGAAGCCACGTTTGACAGTCTGAGAACAGGGTGTCTCCGGTGAATGCCACCCTTTCCTCCGGAACATAGACACAAATCTGCGAGGTTGAATGGCCCGGCGTATGGTACAGTTCAAAGGTATGATCTCCAAGCTTCAGGGTCATATGGTCTCCGAATGTAATCTGCGGGCGATTGACAATATAGTCTTCCCGGGAAGGCATTAAATGCAGGTATTCTTTGTCCTGACGTGAAATGATATCTACGCTATAATCATAGCAGTCCATATCCGCGGCTACCGTCCAGAATAATTCATTCAGTTTCTCATGTCCGATAACTGTCGCTTCCCCTGCAAACCAATGGTTCCCAAAGATATGGTCAATATGTCCTTCTGTATTGATCAGATATTTGATTGGTCCCTTCTCTTTTGCGAATTTACGCATTTCCAGCAATGTTGAAATCCATTGGGCCGTATCAATAAAGACGGACCCTTCTCTGGTAAACACAATGCCCGGGTTGCACCCTCTGGTTTTAGTTTCTATGTACACATTTGGTGTTAACATTTGCATAGTTATTTTCCCTTCTGCCCTGCTGAATTTTAGTTTTCATTTAGCTTGCTTTTCGCCCGGACTTCAGCTTCTTCCACAGCATGACGAGTCCATACACGGATCATTTCTTTTCGGTATTCTGCTGTTGCGCGCTGATCCGTGATCGGAGAGCAGCTGTTTGCGGCAGCCTCTCCAACTTGTTCAACCAATTCCGTGGTCAGCTTCTTTCCGATCAACAGTTTCTCCGCCTCGATCGCCCTCATCGGTTTCGGAGCAACTGCAGCCAGTGAAATGCAGGCTTCCTCAATGGTTCCATCTTTTTGCAATGTCAAACGGCACCCCACTCCTACAATTGAAATATCTGTGTCTCCGCGAATGGCAAACTTCTTATAGATTGCTCCTGTACCGGGTTTCGGTGCTGGAACCTTAAAACGCAAAAGGAATTCTCCGGCATTCAGCACGGTGGTTCCGGGGCCTGTAAAGAAATCTTCTATGGCTACTTCACGGGTTCCCTCGGGGCCTGTGATAACCGCGATTGCACCCATCGTGATCAATCCCTGGATCGCATCTGCGCTAGGGGAAGCATTGCAGGCATTTCCGCCGATGGTTGCAACATTTCTGATCTGCATGGAGGACACATTTCCGGCAGCTTCCATAATCACTTTGTAGTCCTTTTCCAAAGACTTCTCCAGAGAAATTTTTCTCAGCCGCGCTCCGGCTCCCAATACCAGGTGATCCTTTTGGACTGCAATGGTATCAATATCAGGAAGCTTGGAGATTCCTACAATCGCTTTCGGTCTCCATATTTTATTTTTCAATCTGGGTACTACATCCGTTCCGCCGGCTAGAATTTTCGCATCGGAACCAAATTCCTTCAATATGCTGCAGCACTCTTCCACCGTAGTCGGTTCAAAATATTTATCAAAACGCATATCTACACCTCCCCGCAGCTTTCTTTATATTCGCCGTCTCGAACAGCTTCGATGGATTCCACGACTTTCTTGTAGCCGATACAACGGCAGATGTTCCCGTGAAGTCCTTCTCTGATATCTTCTTCCGTAGCCATTGGGTTTTCATCCAAAATGGCCTTCGCTGTCAAAATCATGCCGGGAGTGCAGAAGCCGCACTGAACTGCAAAATGATCGATAAATGACTGTTGCAGTGGGTGCAGGCTGTCTTCCCGTTCCAGCCCCTCAATCGTGGTGATGGAATGTCCGTTTGCCTGCGGGATCAGGATCGTGCAGCTCTTCACTGCCAATCCATCCATCAGAACGGTACAAACTCCACAGTTGGAATCATCGCAGCCTTTTTTCGTGCCGATCAGATTCAGTTCTTCTCGAAGAACCTCAAGGAGTGTTCTGTCCGGGCTTACATATAATGTGTGCTTTCTGCCATTGACAGTGAGCTTAATTTCCATTCTTTCCATGTTATTTCGCCGCCTCCTTTGCCTTTTTCTCATTGATAAGAGCTAAAATACGCTCTGCGGTCATCGGATAGCCGGTTACTCTGACGCCAACCGCTTTATAAATCGCATGGGCGATTGCAGGTCCTACAGGGATCGTGATGGATTCCGCCATACCTTTTGCTCCGTACGGGCCGTCCGGCAGTGGATCGGGATTGATAAAGGCGTGCACGTTATCATTGGTCGGCATATCTAAAATTGTCGGCAGACGATAGTCGCTGAAATTCGCGTTGGCAATTTTACCGTTTGCATCGAATACATGCTCCTCATTGATGGAGAAGCCGATGGCCATATGGACGCCGCCTTCAATTTGGCCTTCAACCAATTTCGGATTGATCGGATTTCCGGTATCTGCAGACGAGGCGATTTTCAGAACCTTGACCTGTCCGGTTTCTTCGTTGACCGCTACTTCGACTGCTGCTGCGGAATATTGGAACCAATTCCAAACACGATCGGACAAACCGTTCTCATCCCACTGATGGATCGGTGCCGGGCAGAACAGGCCATGACCTATGACCGGTGTTCCTTTTTGCAGGCCCCAATTTCCTTGGGTGAACATGGAGGTTGGTGCAAACAGGGATGGGATATCAACTTCCTGTACGTAGGAACCAACCAAAATTGCTTTTCTTCCTTTGATTTCAACCTTGGATGGATGCAGGCCATAGACACGGGCCACTTCAATCTTCAGCTTGGAAATCGCTTCCTCGCAGGCCAGTATTACTGCATTTCCGGTGTTATAGGTCGTACGGCTGGAAGCGGAATAGTTGTCATACGGAGTAATTGCTGTATCACCTTTTGTAACCTTGACCTCCGAAATCGGCACCTGGAATTCATGGGCAGCAATCTGCGCCAAAGCGGTCGTCGCACCCATCCCGTTTTCGTCACAGCTGATAAACAGTTGAATGCTTCCGTCGCTGTTGTACCAGACT
>Ga0366801_1019_pt1 | contig 26332 bp, 23 predicted proteins | sample BONcelN113001E15_FD_207033 | JGI IMG/M metagenome (GOLD analysis project Ga0366801, IMG submission 207033) | Enriched cells from coal bed in the Powder River Basin, Montana, United States - BONCAT cells N11 rep3 HSBNCT.N11.300.1.E15 ... | reverse complement strand
CTCAATCGGTAGCTCGTCTTTTCCTATTTTCGTGTAAGAAATAGAATTGTATATTAAAAGAGGTGTGTTCTTGGGAACGGACAGCATTTCAGAGACATATTGATCAGAGGCGGATGCTTCAAATGTCATTGTGGTACGGTCAACGGAATAACCGTATCTGTTTTCCATTATGTCATAGAGAGATTCGGAGGAAAAGTCGAATTGGTCGATATCAATCAGTCTTGCATAGGGCAAGATGGCCTTGGTAAGACATATGGGAAGGTCGTCTGCCAGAATGATTCGCTTCAGGACAAAGATTGGATCGTTTTCCTTCAGATGCAGCAAAGCTGCCTCTTTTTTTGTGCTTGACGCAACGACACATGACAACACCTTCCTTCCAGGCACCATCCCGGAGGCAAGAATCATATCTGTGTAGCTATGGATTTTGTCAAGGGATTGTTGTCGAAAATTTCCGGAGATATAACAGCCTTTTCCTTGAATTCTATAAACATATCCCTCCTGCTCCAGCAAGGCAAGCGCATTTCGGACAGTGATTCTGCTGATATTATATTTCGCCATAAATTGAGTTTCGCTTGGGAGCATATTCCCTTCCAGGTATTCCTTTGAAATGATTTTTTGCTTCACTTCATTATAAAATGCGAGATATTTGAAATCTTTTGCCATGAAATAACTCCAATCTACGAGAATAAATGGTATTGACATTGAGGATTTGTTAACTTATTATAATAACATAACAACCCCTATATACTTATTATAAATATTAAGTGGAGGAAAGTAAATGAAAATTAAAACATTACTTAGTTTATTTTTGGTAGTTATATTAGTATTCTCGCTTGCAGCATGCGGCGGGCAAGAAGCAGAAGAAGAAGGAGCAAGTGAACCTGCTACGCTGACGGTAGTGAATTGGAAGGATTACGGGTCAGACAATGCGGAGTTCGTAGCGAATTTTGAAGCAGAAAACAACTGTAAGATCGTACATGTTTATATGTCCAGCGAAGAAGAATTGCTGACGAAATTGAAAACGGCAAAAGACGGAGACATTGATGTGTGTTTGCCAAATTGTACCATTTTGCCATCAGCGATTAACGATGGCCTTCTTCTGGAGCTTGATCCGACAAAATTAACGAACTTTGACAACCTCTATGAAAGATTCAAAGTTCAGGAAGAAAGCTTCAAAGATGGAAAGATGTACTCTGTCCCTTGGGTTTGGGGATCAACTGCCATTGCTTACAACACAGACGAGATCACAGCTCCGCCCGCATCAGTGGGTATTCTGTTTGATCCGGAATATGCAGGAAAGATTGCGATCCGAGACGATTTTAATGATGCGGTCATGCTTGCTGCAATCGTATTAGGTCAGGATCCAAATAATCCTTCCGATTTAGATGCGATCAAAGCGAAATTGATTGAACAGAAACCGTTGAACAAGACCTATTGGAAGACCGGTGATGAGTTTTCAAAGCTATTTGCAGGGAATCAGGTTGCGGTAGGTTTGATGTGGTCCGGTCAGGCAGCATTTATGAAGCAGGATGGACAGCCCATCGGGTTTGTAGTACCTGAGGATGGTGCCATCGGATGGGTCGACACCTGGGGAATTGCGAAAGGATCTCAGAATCCGGATCTGGCATATAAATTTATTGATGCAGTGATCAGCGAAGAGTTCCAGTATAATTGGGCTTCCACCGGAGGCCCTGCGCCTGTAAACAAAGAAGCAGGAGAGAAGATCGACCCGGCTTATGCTGCGTCATGCGGAATGGATGAAGAATCCCTGAACCGATTGTATTTCATGCAGTATCGGACAGATGACGTAAAAAAAGCATGGAATGAGCTTTGGACGGAAGTGAAAGCGAATTAGCACTCTGTAGAGTTCTAGTCAGTATTATAAAATGCCGCCTGATAAACCTTTTTGGGCGGCCTTTTTTATCGAATAGGAAATATCGTTCCTATTCGATAAAAAAGGGGAGTGCAGAGGGGGCACCCCTCGCCGTTAAAGGAGGGTGCTCAGGCTGCTTGCAGCCGCCGAAGGGAACCTTGCCTTTTTGCCCCAAGCTTGCTTGGAGAGGCAAAACGGACAGCAGCGAGCGTAGCGAGTCGGAGGTGTAGCCGTTGGGTTCCCTAGCGGAAGTGGCGGCAGCCACTTTTTTAATAGGGTTCCCCGCGGAAGCGGCCCAGGGACCGGGGCAGCCACTTTTTTATCCGATATGAAATGAGGGAAGTCCATTGAAAAGAAAGAAAAAATTGCTTACCTTTCCCAGTATCATTGTGTTGACGGTATTTGCCATATTACCGCTGATTATCATGCTGGTGTACAGCTTCCAAAGTGACAGCGGTGCTGTTGGAGCCACTTTGGAGAACTATACGAATTTTTTCTTAAAAAGCGTGTATTTAAAGCTAACCTACAGAACGATTATCAATAGCTTGGCGGTAACGATCATAAGCCTGATTATTTCCTACCCGCTGGCTTATTTTATGGCAAAAAAATTCAAAGGCTTGAAAAATATCGTTATGATCCTGATCCTAATTCCTTTTTTCACAAATCAGCTTGTTCGAGTCTACAGTTGGCTGATCTTTCTGCAGGATGGCGGTGTTCTGAACAGCTTTTTACAGTCCGTCGGCGTAGTCGAAGGAAGTCTTGGAATTTTGTTTACCCAGGGAGCCGTGGTCATCGGTTTGGTCCACGCATTTTTCCCTTACATGGTTATTACAATTTATCTTGCACTGGAACGGGTTGATAATGCAGTGCTTGAAGCAAGCAGCTCACTTGGTGCGTCTAAAATCAGAACGTTCTTCCAGGTGGTTCTGCCGCTATCAATGCCGGGCGTTGTAACGGGAATCATGATTGTGTTCGTGCCTTGCCTCGGCACCTTTGTAGAGCCAAGAATCCTCGGTGGTGTCAACGGAACGGTCATTGGCACGGTAATTGAGGATCAATTCTTTGAAATATACGGCTGGAACTTCGGTGCTGCAATCGCGTTCGTTTTATTTGCTATGGTTATCATCAGCATGGCTGGGTTAAGCAGAATCGGAAGGAGATATGACAACGAATGAGAAAGTATTTCGCAGACCATCTGATTCCAACGTTATATGCGCTCATAGCATTGGCATTTCTTTATACACCGATCATCGTTTTGATGGTAATGGGATTCAATGAGTCCAGATATAACACCTTGCCATTTTCCTTCAGCTTGAAATGGTATTCTGCTTTGGCGCAGAACGAGGTTCTTATTCATGCTGCCGTCAACTCATTCATTCTTGCCCTTATCACGGCTTTGATCTGTGTTGTTCTTGCGACGATGTTTGTTTTGGGCATGAAAACCCTGAGCAGGTCCATGGAAGGCTTGTTCCGAAGCCTGATCATGATGCCCATGAGCATCCCGTGGCTGATTTTAGCCCTCTCAATGCTCTTATTGATTCGATTTATCGATATGGATAAAAATATGTTCTTTGTTGTAGCAGGTCATGTGGTGATTTCCCTGCCGTATGCCATGCTTTCCCTGCAGGCAAGAATTCAGGCACTGGATCCGGCTTTGGAAGAAATGAGTGCCTCTCTGGGTGCGAGTTCGTTGAACACATTCCGGAGAATTACCATGCCGGCCCTGGCACCAGCAATCGTCGCAGGAGGGTTTCTTGCATTTATGATCAGCTTTGACAACTTTGCGATCAGTTACTTTTTAATTCCTGCAGGCACCTCGACTTTGCCGATTGAAATACAATCCTCGATCAAATTCGGATTCACTCCGGAAATCAATGCAATCTCCACAGTGATCATCGGTGTTTCGCTGTTATGTCTTGCCATCGTAGGATTGATTATGGGCTCAAGCATAGAAAACATGATAGGAGGAAAGAAAAAGTAATGGCAAATATAAAATTAGAAAATCTGACAAAGCGATTCGGAGAAAATACCGTAGTCGACCGGGTTAATATCGAAATTCCAAATGGAACCCTGGTTTCCATATTGGGACCGTCAGGTTGCGGAAAGACGACCTTGCTGAGAATGATTGCGGGATTTGAAACGCCTGATGAAGGCAGCATATTCTTCGATCAGGACAGCGTCGTCAATGTTCCGGCCAACAAAAGAAATATCGGAATGGTATTTCAGAGCTATGCCCTCTTTCCTCATATGACCGTCGAAGAAAATGTGGCTTACGGCTTGCAGCAAAGAAAGCTGAGCAAAGAACAAATCGATGCACGGGTAATGCAGGTGATCCATACCGTCCATATGGAAGAATTTCGTAAGAGAAAGCCGAAGCAGCTTTCCGGCGGACAGCAGCAGAGGGTTGCCCTTGCAAGAGCATTGGCAATTTCGCCGAGGCTTCTGCTATTGGATGAATGTCTAAGCGCCCTTGATAAGAAGCTACGGGTAGAAATGCAGACAGAGCTGAGAAAGATTCTGGAAGAAAGCAAGGTAACGACATTTTTTGTAACCCATGATCAAGAGGAAGCCATGACACTGTCCGACTTTATCGTTGTCATGAACAAGGGCATTGTTGAGCAAATGGGAACGCCCCTTGAAGTATATGAAAAACCGAAAAACAAGTTTGTTGCCAGCTTCCTTGGAAAGGCTAATTTTTTCCGGAGGGAGGATGGCGGGAACTTTGCTGTGAGGCCGGAGAAAATACACCTGAGTGCAGAGGAACAGAATGGAGCCAGACAGGAAGGGATCATCACCTTCATTACGTATTCCGGCAATATTACCTCCTATACCATCGAATGCAAAGGCGACGCGGTGCTTTGCGAAAAGCAGAACGTCCAGATCAGGGAAAACTTAAAAAAGGGACAGAACGTCTTCCTGCACTGGGACAAGGACAGTGAGATCGAACTGGCTGATGAGTAAAGCAGAATGCAGTCAGATAAGGAAAAAGGTGAAATGAATGATGGAATGCACGATATTCGGAGGGATACTCCTCGATAAGTATTTGGAGATGGAAACCTATCCGAAAAGAGGACAGGATGGATTGATCACGAGTGAATTCAGCATGGCCGGGGGCTGTTCGATCAATATGGCGGCAACCTTCAACAATCTTGGCGGAAATGCCCATGTGGTAACCTATGTCGGTATGGACCCAACGGGGCGAGAAATCATGGACTACCTGAATTGGCATGGATTCTCCGGGAAATTTGTAAAGCAGGTGGACGGCGATACGGGGTACAGCATTGTGATTCTTGAAAAAAACGGCGAGAGAACCTTCCTGACGAAAAAAGGTGTGGAGAGCAGCTTTGATCGTACGCTTTTGCGGGATGAGATCCTAAGCATCAAAAATGTCATGGTAACGGGCTATTATCTGCTTTGCGACAATCCGTCAGAGCTTGTTCGGTGCCTCTCGGAAGTCAGAAAGCATTGTGATCATTTCCTTTTTGATCCGGGTCCGCTGGTCAGTGAAATCGATCCGGATGCATTGGAAAAGGTACTGTCTATGGCGGATATCATCATGGTTAACGAGGTGGAGGCAGCAAGTATAACCCTTCCGAAGGATGGTTCCAAGGTGATCGTAATGAAAAAAGGAAAAGCAGGGGGAGAAGTAATATCCGGTGCAGAAAGCTTTGCATATCAGGCCAGGAATGTGAAGACGGCTGATACGACGGGGGCCGGTGACAGCTTTGCCGCCGGATTCATGTTTGGTATCCTCTCGGGGATGGACCTTCGATCCGCTGTGTCCGTGGCAGTGGAAAGCGCTGCGATCACAGTAACAATGAAAGGTCCCCACGGATTTTGGAAACGGTAAACGACGGTGTCGATTCGGACAAACCGATTGGAAAAAGGAGTATAATTTATGATTGATAGAGCGTATGGTGCCCTCGTCGGTGGTGCAATCGGTGATGCAATGGGAATGCCGGCATCGTTTTTTACGAGAGATAAAATGAAACAGGTATATGGATATATCACAGACTTTCTGGAACCGGAATCAAAAGCTCAAGTGTACCATGGTGGTCTGAAAGCCGCGGAGATAACCGATGACACGATGGAGAGCATCATCATCAGCAAGATACTGATCAAAACCGGCGGATTTGATAGAGAGGTATTTATCGATGAAATGCGTGACTGGGCAATCAAATATAAGATGCTGGAATCAACGGTAATCGGTCCTTCTACGCGAAGATTTCTGGAGGCAATCACCGAAAACAGGGATCCGAAAGAGGCGGCGAAATTGAGCGCTACCAACGGGAGTGCAATGAGAGTGGCACCGGTGGGAGTAAAATATTATTATGATTTCAAGAAATGTGTGACAGCGGCTGCAGAATCATCCTTTCCAAGTCATAGCAGCAAGCCGTGTGTTGCGGCAGCCTGTGCAGTCGCTGCAGCGGTGGCGGCTGGAGTAAAAGGCGGATATGCAACAGAGCAGGTTATGGAGCTAGCATATGAAGGTGCATTGTATGGAGAAAGCGTCGGCTGCGATATCACCGGCCCCAGTGTATCAAAACGTATCCTTTTGGCGAAGGAAATCGTTGAAAAAAACCGAGGAAAAGGAATGAATGCCGTCTTGGATGAACTGGTAGGCATCATCGGAGCGGGAATGCAGGCCTATGAATCCATCCCATACTCACTGGGCGTTTTCTATGCGGTAAACGGCAATGCAAAGGAAGGGATTATTGCGGCAATAAACGGCGGAGACGATGCGGACACCAACGGAGCGATCTGCGGAAATATCTGCGGGGCATTTTCCGGCTCCGATGCGATTCCGGAGGAATGGAAGCGCAGAGTGGAAAAGGAAAGCGGGATCGATTTTATGGAGATCGCTGAAGAGCTGATGAAATGAGAATCGATTTAATTGACCATATAGTAAACCTAAACCCTGCAAATTGCAGGGTTTTTTCGCATCACCGAAATGCTTTCGCATGTGCTATAATAATATCAATTAGAATAGAATTGGAGTGATTATTCATGAAGTGGATGCGCGTACGCAGGGGTATCCTGTTTGTATCATTTTTACTATTGCCACTGACGTTGTTTTATTTTTCACCATATCTGCCGGTCTACGCGGCAATCAGCGGTGTTGTTGCCGGCAGCATGCTGGTATTTGGTATCTTATTCCTCTTGGGGATATTTATCGGAAGGGCACCCTGCGGATGGTTTATGGGCTGCGGGGGACTGCAGGATGCATGCTTTTATATTCAGGATAAAAGGATCCCGGCCGGCCGGAAAGATTTGATTAAATATGTGATCTGGATTCCCTGGTTTTCAACGATTGTGGTTTTTCTATTTTTGAATAGAGAGGGGCTGCAGGTGGATCCGTTCTTTCATATAGAGGGGGGGATCTCTGTAGCACGGGCGCCTTTTTTCATCATTTACTATCTTGTGATCTTTCTCTTTGTTTTACTTAGTTTGATTTTTGGAAAGCGTGCTGGCTGCCATTACATATGCTGGATGGCTCCCTTTATGGTCTTTGGACGTAAACTGGGCAACCTGCTCCGGCTTCCGCAGCTGCGCTTGATGACAAGGACGGAGAATTGTATTCACTGTACTATTTGCAGCAAGGCATGTCCCATGGGCATCGATGTGCAAGCAGGCGTGGAAAAAGGAAATGCAGAGAACTCTGAATGTATCCTTTGCGGTGAGTGTGCCCAGAAGTGTCCTAAGAATGCCTTGAAGCTGGGGATTGCAAGAGGACAACGGTAAATACTTTGAACGATCTTGGTGATCTGTTAGGTATTTTGGAAAGGAGACTAAAGTTGGAAAAGAAGTGTTACAAATGTGGTTCTGCCAATGTAGTGAAAGTTGTTCCGGCAAGTGCCGCCGGTATTCCGGAAATAAAAAAAGACATCATAGAGGGTCGTTCGATCATCAGCTGCTGCAGCGCCGGTAAAGCAAGCGGCAGCCTGTACCGATGTAAGGATTGCAATTTTGAATGGGATCATTACTTCGAACTGGGGATCCAACAGCAGGAAAAGGATCATACTATGACTGACGAAATGAAGGACCAAACAATGACTGAAGAAATGAAGAATCAAACAATGAATGACGAAATCAAGAATCAAAATAAACAACAAAAAAAGAAATGGTGGGAATTTAGTATTAAGGGTAAAGTAAATAAAATAGAACATTGAAAGTCAGATGAGGTTAAGCACTATGAAAAAAATTATCTGCCTGATCATTTTGTTATTCCTGATTTCCCTTGCTGCCTGCAGCGGAGGATCGAATGAAGCGGAAGACGCGGATGTAACGTCCAAGGCCACAGAGGATCGATACGATGAAAGGGAAATTAAAGAATATCAAGGAATTAAACTGGATCCTTCTGTTGGTCCGAGAGACAATTCCATTCAAGGAATCCAGGTTGTAGACATGAACGGCTATACCCTGAACGTTTCAGGACTTGTGAAACAAAAGGTTTCCTTAACCTATGATGACGTTCTTGCCTTGCCTTCCTATGAAAAATTGATCACGTTATACTGTGTGGAAGGATGGGATGCCACCGTGCTATGGAAGGGTGTCTTGCTGAAGGATATCATCGATCCGGCGAGCGCGGAAGAAACCGCAAACACCGTTATATTCCACTGTGTGGACGGCTATACCACTTCCATGCCACTGGATTATATAACGGAGCATAATATCATTCTTGCCTATTCTTCAAACAACATCACCCTTCCGCCTTCCCTTGGCTATCCTTTTATCGTGGTGTCAGAAGATAAGCTTGGGTATAAATGGGCCAGATGGGTCAATGAGATAGAGCTGTCAGACGACGAAGACTATAAAGGCTACTGGGAAAACAGAGGCTATGATAACAAAGCGGATGTAAACAGGGAATGAATTTTTTTAGGGGTTGCATAGTTTACATGGGGCATATCCTTTTTCAACAGCAGCAGATCGATCTATAAAGCATATTATGTTTCTATCCGCAATTTTTGATCCGGCGCTGCAATCTAGGGTGTGAAACTTCATCGTGCTCGAATTTCCGATATAAACGGCTTCCACTTCACTGAAGTTGCCTTCTTTATAAGTCGGAACATTCACTTGCGATACGGTGCTTTGGGCACCGGCGTCATTCGATGTTAATTGCGTGCTTGTATTAAAACCATATTGATACCCATCGGTAGTCATGAGAATGCTTCCGCTTCTAAAGGTTCCATAGATAAAGGAATTTATAGAATGAAGCCGCGTGATAATATCCGCATTCGGTAATAAGTATTTATTATCCAAACCGGCTGATATAATGGAGACATCCGGCTTAACGATATCTAAAAAAGATTGAGATGACGCAGTTCTGGATCCGTGATGCCCTACCTTTAAAACATCGATGTCACTAAATTTAGTTAGATTGATTTTTTCGACGGTCGACTCCAAATCGCCCATGAGCAATATTTCAATATCGTTATAATCAATCATCGAAACAACGCTATTCTCATTAGAACTCTGATATCCATCGCCCATTTCCAGGATTTTAAATTGCGCTCCATAACCCAAATCAAAAGTCATATCACGATCACCGATAAAGTTACAGTTTGGCTCGGATATTGCCGCATGATAGAAATCGTGAAAGCTTACCGTAGATGACGCTTCGTCGCTATAAATGATTTGGTCAATTTGATAAGCTAGTATTACGTTATCTAAGCCGCCAATATGATCCTCATGCCCGTGTGTGGCAACGATTAACTCAAGATTCCCATCAACATAAGGCCGTATATAGTTTGAAACAAATGGACCATCTGCATTATTTCCGCCATCAACAAGGATTTCGTAAGGGCCGAGATCAATAAAAATACTATCCGCCTGACCGACATCCAGAAAATGCACCGTCATAATATTACGATTATGGTCTGTTGATACGATAACCGATTGCGTAGTTGGATCCCAATCCACGGAAGCGCCGAAGGCTTCAAGCACGGCTCTGATTGGAAGATAGGTGAGATCATCTTTGATTAATGCTTCGGTATCGCTCGCTATTTGCTGTCCGTTTTTAACGATATAGGACTCGCCGATTGCGACTTTCACAACCGTCCCGTCTTTTTCTGCAATGGCTGTTTGATTCGCGCTGTCCCAGCTTACCAGACAGCCGAAAGATTCCATCGTTAAACGAAATGGAACCTGGGTTCTATTGGCTTGATCTACAAATGGTTTTCCTGTGTTTTGTGCAAACTGGACGGGTTGGTTATCGATATTAATATTAATTTCTGAGGCATAAGCGTTCATTGGTGGAATGATTGAAAATATTAATCCCAAGATGATGAAAGATACTGTCAATTTTTTAAGCATGATTAACTCCTGTCATTTCTAAATCGTCTTTTATTATTGTACCATGCTTTTATAGATTGGCAAGAGGATACGTCAATGTCACCAATGATACTGAATGAATCAAAAGAGCACATCGCTGTGCTCTTTTTTTGAGTAAAGGAAACTAAATTATAAATTTCTAGATATAGTTTCGATATTTCATTGATAAACAATACTCGCTACTTCTGTAAAAAACTCCTGTATTAAGAGTTGCTAAAAATAAATTTCTTCCTCCATATCTGTTCACCTAACCTTTCTGGCTTCCTTATCCTGATATTATTGTGCCCAAATTTAGATGGCGAATCAGAGAATTTTAATAGCAAAATTTTCTTGCAACCGTAAGAATTTATTGGAAAAGGAGAGTAAGGAAAGCGTTATATATGAAAATTAAAAGAGCACATTGCTGTGCTCTTTTTTTCAGTGAAAGGAAATCCCTAATTAAAACATTTAGATACAGTTTTCGATCTTTTATTAAAAAACAATACTCGCTACTTCTGTAAAAAACTCTCCATATCGAGAGTTGCTAATAATATACTGCGTCCTCCATATCTGTGCACCTTAACCTTTCCGATTTCCTTTCCTTGATATTATTGTGCCCAAAATATTTAGTTGGATCAAAAAATTTTAGAGGTAAAATTTTCTGTTTACAAACAGTTTGCGGACAGTAAATCTGTGCTTGAGATTTCCCATTTTTTGTTGTAATATGAACTAAATATTAATTAAAACTTTACTCTAAATTACCTTGTATGGAAATAAGGAAGAAGAGGAAGCATTTTATGTCATTTGACAAAGTATTGAAACAGATTTTGGAAAATCAAAGTATAGAATCTGATTTATTCTTTAAGCTTATCGTACTTTTTCCGTATCCTATTCAAATATACGCCCCTGACGGAACCATGATCATGATGAATGAAGCCTGCAAAGCTGAGTTCAATATTTCGGATGAAAGCGCAATAATCGGTAAGTATAACTTGTTGCAGGATCCGACCTTGATGGATCAGGATGTATATCATACGATCCGAACAGCATTTTCGGGGGAGACCGTTCAAACCTACGATTTTCTGGTGCCGCTGCATCTGCTTAAAAATATGAATCATGTTCCTACGACGGACTTGGAGGCGCTGTATCAGGATATATCCTCAATACCGATAAAGGATGATGATGATAATATTATTTTTATCGTGAATGTTTTAATCACAAAAAGAAAGCTGCAAGGCAGGACAGAAATAGATATAGCAAAATCATATATCGAAGAACATTGGAAAGAAGAATTTAAGACAAGCGATGCAGCGAAGGCGGTTTGCCTAAGTAATGCTTATTTCTCACGTTTGTTTAAAGCCTCTACAGGGCTTACTCCTTTTGAATATTATACAAACGTCAAAATTGACAAGATCAAGGATAAATTGCTTGATTTAAATCTCTCCGTTGAAAAAGCCTTTTCTGAGTGTGGGGTACGCTACCACGGGCATTATGCCAAAATATTTAAGCAAAAAACAGGGTTTACCCCATCGCAGTTTAAAAAATCCGCAAATAAATAGGCCTTGCAGTGCTTCGCAATTGAGCAGAAAGCCGTCTATATATGTCAGCCTTCGGTCTATCATTATTCTGTTCATAAGATACAATAATCTTATCAATGTAGGTAAGATTATTTTTTTGTGGGAAAAACCGTTTTCGCCTGTCTTAAATGAAATGGTTCCTGCATATGAAGTAATCCTCCAATTATAAATGAAAGGTGATTAAAATGAAAAGAATTAAGAATGTATTAATTTATCTCATGCTTATTTTACTTATTTTTGCACCAAGCGCAACCGCATATTCCCTGACATTCGAACCCAATCTTCCGAATTTGGAGCTTCCATTTATCAGTAGGCATGAAGTACTGAAAGCCATTCCGATTTACAGAGTTACTGTGGGTAAAACAGGTATTCATAATTACACTTCAAACCCCAAGGAATACGAATATTTGATGAGTCTTTCTCCTAATTATAATGATGATGGTATACTTGGATATGTTTCTCCTGTGTGGCTTCCTGACACTACTCGTCTTTATCTTATGACAAAATCTTATGAACATTATATCGCACCAAATAAAAGTACGCGCGATGCTGTAATCGGCAAATATGGATATGCCGACAACGGTACACTGGGTTATGGCGTTCCGCAAGATAACAGCAGCTATGGGAATACCGAGGTCTTTTGCTGGTATCGTGGAAACAATGGTAGTAAGTCATATTGGAATGCAGATCATTACTATAATATCAAAGTTTCCTACATTAGCTCCCATACCTATGAGGGACCTGTATTTCGATGCTGGGATAAGGCGGTGACGTTGCAGGAATTAGATTTGTTATCACCAAACGGTGGCGAAACCCTTACTGCAGGCAACACAGTGGATATTAAGTGGTCAACTTTAGTTCCCGGAGGGTATATTCACTTATATTACTCGACAGATGGGGGATCAACCTGGGGAACGATTAAGGAAGGACTATCAAATAACGGTTCTTATCAATGGAAGGTACCGAACGACGCTTCAACAAAGACGGTAGTGGAAGCAAGATGGGACTACGACGGTGCAACCTGTATGGATCAGAGCGACAAATATTTTACGATAAAAGGCAACCTTAATCTGCCGGCGTTAGAATTGAATGTCAAATTGGACATTTCAAAATTACTGCCGCCGGCGGCGCCTACGAGTATGACAACCGGCTCCTATATCTTGAAAAAGAAGCCGACATTGTATTGGAAAGACAACGCGAAAAACGAAACCGGATTTGTTATAGAACGAAAAAAAGCAGGGGGAAGCTTTGCGGAAATTGCTGAAATTGCCGCGGATTCTACGAAGTATTATGATGATTCTGCCCAATCGGGGATCGTATACGTATATCGGGTGAAAGCGGAGAGAGATGGAGTCTTTTCCAAATATTCAAACGAAGCACAAGGCTCGGTATTTGATTTCCCGGATATTTTCCTTGATATTCCGGATTCCACAACATCGACGAGTGATGGTGGCATCACGAACACAGGCGCACAGACATCAGGAAAAGTTACAATGTCTTTTACATTAGATAAAAATACCTATACGGTTAACGGTGTAACAAAAACGATGGATGTAAGTCCGGTATCGCTGGGAGGTCGTACGATGCTGCCGATCCGTTTTGCTGCAGACCCGATTGGAGCAGCTACGGTATGGGATGGGACGGATAGAAAAGTAACGATTAAGCTTGGCAATAAGGAGATCCAACTTTGGATCGGAACCAATACAGCCTCGATAAACGGAGTATCCACTCCCATCGATTCTGAGAATCCTGATGTAAAGCCGATCATCATGAATGACAGAACAATGCTGCCTATGCGGTTTGTTACAGAGAATTTAGGTTGTTCGGTGGAATGGATACCGGGCGCAAGGCAGATAAATGTCACCTATCCAAATTGAGTGCGGTTGGTTAGCAATATAAACAGACTGTAAACAAGAAAATACCCCTTTGCTGGGTATTTTCTTGTTGGTACTCCCGTGATGATTTGATTTTTATTAAAGAAAGAAAAACTTCGCGATTACAACTGCAATTATGACAATAAATCCGAGAACAAAAAGCTTGGTATGTGACTTCTTTTCCTGAATTGTTTCTACTTCCATAAACTCTTTCGGAACATATCCAAACATAGATTCCATAATTCGTTTGCAGGTCAAGGAGTTTATTTGTAAAAGACTTCTATCGCCATTTCTCCATTCGACCGAAATCAGTCTTTGCTCTTTGCCATCGTCTCCTGCTGCTGATCTGGCCGTTTTCGTCAAGACGCCTTCCCATATGCTTCCTTTTGACATGTCCGCAAGCTCCAACGTTTTAACTGCTAAATTATTGAAGTAAATATCGTCACCGCCCATGTTTTTAATGTGATCATAAATAATAGCATAATCTTTGTACTTTCCTGCCAAGACTATTTCCTGTAACATTTCAAAACCTCCAATATTATTAATTTGATTGTACTTAATGAATTACAAAGGAGTCAGGCTTCATTCAATTAACAAATTATACCATGCTCGAATTTCAATTTCATTATTTATTGAATATTATTTAATTTTGTTAGCGTTTGTCGAAATTATCACTGCTTTTAGGAAATTGCCGCTCCAAACAACTTGAAGCGGCAAAAAGGTGAATCTTAGTGCAACAGGTAATCCCCTTCAATTCTTGTTGTTGCACATCCGCCAAATAGGATACGGCCGATCCCGTCGTGATCGCTTTTTCGCAATTTGACAAAGTTTGGATTAACCGTGTTTTGTCCTTGTGCAATTGTAACGTCTCCATCCCATAGCTTTTCGTTGATCAGGTAGTATCCAAATGCGGCATTTCCCGAACCGGTAGCCGGATCTTCAAGATATCCGTATTTGGGTGCAAATACTCTTGTGCGATACTTGCATGATTTTAAGAAAGATTCTTTTGTTGAAACGTGTATGATATCAATTCCGTTCTCCAGACAAAACAATTTGAGATTTTCTTGATGCGGGCAGATTTCCAAACAACCTTTTAATGTTTGAATCGGTACGATGAGTGTCCTGAGACCGCCGTCGATTAACCTGATTGGCATGCCGCCGTCGATATAGGAAGTAGGGATTTCAAGCGCCTCAGAAATCTGTCTTGCATTTAATGCGCAATCCAAAAGCTTCGGAGCCGGCGCCATAATGTAAACTGCATCATCTTCAGCGATCTGATTGAATACAGATAGCGTTCCGGCATTGACATGAATCTGCACTTCTTTCTTTTGCTGCAGTTCCTGACTGCTTTTCAGCAGGTCATACATAATTGCAATCGTAGCATGCCCGCAGAATGCAACCTCACATTCTGACGAATAAAATCTTAGATGGTAATCGGTACCGATTTGATTTACAAATCCAACTTCATTCACAAACCCTTTGAGTTCTGCTGCAATTCGTTGCATTTCTTGTGCATTTAGTAAGCGATCACCATTCATATGTATGTAGCCTGCCGGATTACCGGCAGAGCTTCCTTTTGTAAAAGCATCAATTTTTTTAAATTTTAATATTTTCATGGTTCTCTCCCTTTTTGATCATACAAAAATCCTGTCTTCTCCCAAGTGTGAGTCGGTGGTAAAGAAAATCAGCCGCAGATCTTTCATGTCGTGACTTGATAATCTATGCACCATCTTTGGTGCCACTTCAAAAACATCGCCGGCGTTCACCTCATAACTGCCGTCCCAGAGAATCGTATCCCCTGACAACTTGCCAATTTCAATGATACCCTCCCCATCAAGGATTTGATAGATCTCCACGCCTTCGTTATGATAATGCGCCGATAGCTTTTTCCCGGCTTTTAATTCGGCAATATATACCGCCATAATTCCATCCGTCACCTTTTTTATTTGAATATCAGATTTTTCATCCTGCTCTAAGCTGCCAAATAATTTTTTTGTATTGAATATTTCCATAATATCACGCTTATTCCCTTTCCTGATTTACTGTAGCTTGCAGTATTGCATGTGATTTTGCTTTGATAAAAATATCCACCGACCGATCAATGTCTTCATAAGTGGTTCGATAGGAACAAACGCTGATTCGAATCACCGGATCGTCATCCCATTTCGCACCGCCGCACCAGCATACCTTCGAATTTTGTATGTACTTCAAAGCATTTTCAGTCAAACTCGAGCACCCCAGAGAGGCGAGAACCTGATTGAAGCACACATCGTTTTTAACAACAAAACCGTTCTGTTCCAGAGACTTTGCAAAATACACAGCTTTGTGATGCAAATCTTCAACAAGTTCCGAAACGCCTCTTTTGCCAAGCGCTTTCAATGTAGCCCATAATTCAACGATTCTGGCTCTACGAGACATATCAGGAGTATACAGCATCCCATCTCTGTGTTCGCTGTACATGATATAAGAGCCGGTCATATGCAGCGCATTGGTTAGTGCTTCCCGATCACGACATAGTATAATTCCGTTATCATAAGGAGCATTTAAAGTTTTGTGTGCATCAACAGACCACGAGTCAGCGAGGCTTACTCCTTTGCAAAGGTGGCGCAATTCCTCAGAAGCTGCTGCCCATAGTCCAAAGGCACCGTCCACATGTACCCAGGCACCCGCATTTCTAGCCTTTCGGCAGATTGCTTCAAAATCATCAAAGGCACCTGAATTCACATTTCCCGCTTGTAAAATCAATAACGTCCGTTCATCCATTTCCGGCATTGCTTCTAAGGATATGCTTCCATCTTCTTTCGTCGGAACCTTGATGAGGCACTCGCTACCTAATCCAATGATAGAAAGCGCTTTATAGATTGTTGCGTGTGCTCCTGATCCAACTATGACACGAATCTCAGGCGCGCCGAAAAGACCTTTTTTGTTTACATCATAACTGAGCTTACTCAACAAATAGTTTCTTCCGGCAGTAAGCCCGCAAAGTGTTGCAGTCGAGCTGCCGCCAACAAACCCAGCCGCTGTACGCTCCGGAAAGCCAAAAAGATCAACAAGCCATTTTTCGCATACCTCTTCCAAAACCGAAGCAATGGGAGAAATCATATATAAGGCAGCATTTTGATCCCAAGTATCAGACAACCATTTCGCGGCCATGGCTACCGGGACAATGCCCCCGTTGACAAAGCCGAAGTAACGGCCTCCTGTTTGTGCAACAGTCGCAGGGGATCCGTTATTATGCAGGCTCTCAAGAATGCCGTAAGGGTTACCGGGAGTTTCCGGAAGAGGCTCTTTGAATATTTCTAATCCCGCGATCGCCTTGTCATCCGGAAATACCGGTTGATCGAGAACATTGCGCATATAATCATATGCATGGCACTTGGCACGTTCAAACAGGTTAAAATCCAGCGCTTGTTCCATGAGATGGTCGCTTATGTTCTTTCCGGTTTCCATTTCAATATTCCTCCACTCTAATACGAAATATGGTTTCCTGCACATTGTATGGTTTTGACAACATTGTATGCTTGACATTGTATGGCGTCAAGCATATTATTGTATGCATAACAATGTTTTTTGGAGGTCTAGGATGTTGAATGAATGGAAACCAGAGATTATAAATAAAAGCAAACCTTACTATCAGGCATTGGCAGATGCGTTAGAGTCTGATATCAAGTCAGGAATTCTAAAGCCTGGTGAAAAATTACCGCCGCAAAGAGAACTTGCCGATCAAATCAATGTGAACTTAAGCACTGTAACGCGTGCATTTCGACTTTGTGAGCTAAAGGGCCTTATCTATGGGGTTGTCGGACGCGGAACCTTTGTCTCGGCGGACGCCAAAGTATCATTATCCCTGAACAGTCAGGATGATGATTTGAATATCATTGAAATGGGGCAGGCCTTGCCTCTCTATTGCTTAGACAAAGATACCGGTGATATGGCAAAAACCATGCTGCAGGAGATGGATCTGGAAATGCTGATCCGTTATGCAAATCCGGCAGGTCATTTACACCATCGCGCAGTTGGCGCAGAGTGGCTGAAAAAATTCAATATGGAAGCTTCCGCCGATGAGATTTTGATCATGCCCGGATCCCAGAGTGCATTAGCCAACTGTATGCTTACCCTGTTTTCTCCCGGTGATCGAATTGCAGTTGATTCCATAACTTACCCCGGTATAAAATCTCTGGCCGGTTTGCACGGCATTCGATTGGTGCCGATCGAAATGACCGAAGAGGGAATGAGCCCCCAGGGGCTGCTGAATTCCTGCAAGAATGATGGGATCAAAGGCATATACCTGATGCCTGAGTTTCAAAACCCGACAACTCGTTCTATGACACCGGCCTGCCGGCAGGCGATCGCGGATATTATTAAAAAATACAATCTGCTTTTAATAGAAGATGACGCATATGCTTTCACCGGTAATCTCAGCAATATCCCCGTATCAGCGTATGCTCCCGAACAGGGGATTTATATTGGAGGCACTGCAAAAATTCTTGGTGCCGGGTTTCGGATTTCTTTTGCGAAAGTACCGGAAGCATATCGGGCTTCCATGGAGAAAGGCATTCTAAACACGTCATGGATGGCTTCTCCAATTACTGCAGAACTCGTTACCCGTTTGATCAAATCCGGGAAGGCCGATACCATCCTGAATAATAAACGGGAAGAAGCACGTATCAGAAACAGTTTGGCAAAGAAATATTTATCAGAATACGATGTGGCCAGTCGTGACTGCGGGTTTTTCCAGTGGCTTCTTCTTCCGGACAAATGGCAGGGGAGAGAACTTGAGCTAACGCTGCATCAGGCTGGTGTTCAGGTGTTTTGTGCAGAAAAATTTGTCGTTGGAAGCAGTCGGTTCCCGTCTGCCATTAGAATTTCACTTTCTGGGCCGGATACATTGGAGGAATTGGAAAGAGGCCTTATAACAATAAAAGGCCTCTTGCAAAAGGGATATCAGGATCAGACAATCATCTTATAAGCATCAACGAATCGGGACGCAGATCTCGCAAAGACACTGCGCAACCTGTTCTGCCGCATAGCGTTCCAGGATTGGTCGCGTAGTGTCGAGACGATCGCCGGTTTCTGATAATAAAGGAAAGATTTCTTCCCAAGCCTGTTCCATTGCTTCGGCTGTGTGTTTCACTGTGAAAACTGCATACTTTCCTCCGACGATTTCGCCATGCTGTACCTTGTCGCCTGTCGGAAAGCCTTGCTCAGCAATCAGGATGCAAGCATCATAGCGACAATCCTCAGGTGTTGTTGTTTGCGGATCATCGTGTGCAATGCCAAAAATCACCGTTTTACTATTCATTAGGTTGTTGGCGTTCGCCCAGTGCTTCAATTGCTCCATCGTCTCGACATTTCCCTTACCATAAGCTCCTGTTTGGCGTATATACGCAATAGAACAGGATGGCATAACTTCAATATTCATTTTCATTGTATGGTATCCTCTTTCATAATAACGTGACCGGTCCTTTATCAACATATAATGCTTTAAAATGAAATGCAAGCTGAATTTTAAAAAAGAAATTTACTCAATCAAAACAGCAATAGACATGTAGCCTATTGCTGTAAATTACAAGAGTGCCTTTTCTTATGGCTGGAAAAGTGGGACTCGAACCCACAAACCTCGCAAAAATTCTCCTTCTTGTAATTCTAATAAAGATCTTCATTAGAATTATTTACAAGTACAGGTGGCATTAACCGAGGAAGATTTTGCGTATTTTTTTAATTCGAGGCGATCATTTTTTAAGGTCCCAATCAAAAAAATAAAAAAATATTTGACAAAAGGAAATAAACTATGTAAAATGCAAATAGGGAAATCGATTTACCTTCGATAAGCCAAGTTGATTAAAGGAAAAGTGAGCTATGAGAAAAGTAACAATCTACGATGTAGCTAAGCAATTGGGTGTATCTCCTGCTACCGTAACAAGAGCTTTGAATAATTTGCCCAAAGTTGGAGCCGAAAAGCGTGAGCTCATTATAAAAACAGCAGCAGAAATGGGCTATACTCCTAACCGAGCTGCTACTTCGCTATCCAGAAAACAAGTGCATATTGAAGTCGTAGTATATGGATCGATTGCAGAATTCTACAGTAAAATCCTTGAAGGGGTGGATGCTGCATACGAAGCATTAAAGGATTTCAATCTAAAAGTAAATAAACATGTCATGGACAAGGCTGAGGTTGGAGAGGACTCTGTTTGTGAGCTCCTAAGAAAGATACAGAAAAAAGAGCCAAGTGCGGTTTTGGTTTATTCTGTGAGCGATACGGAAGAAATTGCGCTTGCGGTGGATGACTTAATCCGCTCAGGAATTCCCGTTATGGTTGTAAACTCAGACATCTCCACAATACATACTCATTACTTTGTTCGTCCCGATGGTGAAATGGCAGGACGTATGGCGGCCGAATTGCTTGATTGGATTACGATCAAGAAGAATATCTGTTTTTTTATGGGAGATAGAAATACGGGTATTCTACGTCATAATAACTTAGGATTCCTAAAAGAGGCTGAAGAACGGAAGCTAAATATTGTCGGGAAATTTTACGATGATGGTAGCGCAGAGAAGGCTATTAATTACTTTATCCAATTTATACAAACAGATATGCAGGAAGTTGATGGTATTTATATCAACTCGGCCGTATCCAATGCTATTTGTGAGGAATTTCACAAAAGAGGTTTGCTCGACAAATATAAAATCATTGCAAGTGACATGGGGAAAAGTATCGAAAAATATATCAGTGATGGACTGATGCTGGCAACCATTTTCCAGAATCCGTTTAAACAAGGCAGTGAGGGACTAACTCGAATTTATGAAATCGTTGCTGAGAGGAAAGAATATGAGAAAATCAAGTTAATTAACCCAATCATAGTATGTAAGAGCAATGTAGATTTTTATACGAGTTTCAATACCGAATAGACGATAACAAGGTACTCCTCATTTACATCACGTGCAGGCTTTCGATTAGAGACTAATGTGTAAAATGGGAAGTGCTTAAAAAATAGATTTAGAGAAATCGATTTCCCTTCCTCCAATAATAAATAACATATAAACAATAATATAAAGGAATACTAAATTTGGTAATGTATTTAGTCGAAAGAGATACCAGAAAAAAGTATTTCTGCCTCATTAAGGAAATCGATTTCGCCACTGAAATATTTAATGATTTATCACTAAGGTTACAATTGCAGAAATGCAAAAATATAACGTAACAGGAGGAGAAAAAATGAAAGTGAGTATGAAAAAAGCACTGGTTTTCTTGTTGGTGGCAATTATGTGTATTGCTACATTGACAGCCTGCGGTGGCGGTGAAAGCGCAGAAGCGCCTGGAACTCCAGAGAAGGTTAAAATTGGTCTTTCCATGGAGTCTTTGGAATCCCAGTTCCTCGTGAAAAACCATCAAGCAATGGTCGATAAGGCCGAAGAGTTGGGCATTGAATTAGTCGTTGCAATTGCAGAGGGAGACCCCACAAAGCAGAACCAGCAAATAGAAAACTTAATTGCTCAGGGCTGCCAGTCGATAATCTGTTTCCCGAAAGACGGCGCTTCCATTGCTTCCGCTGTGAAAAAAGCACAGGATGCAGGCGTGAACTTCATTATGAATAATCGTGCTATTCAGAGCGACGAAGTAGTGCCTGATCTGCAGGTCCTGGCGGACAACGAAAGAATGGCCTATGATGTGGTTACATATTTCGGTGAAAAAGCCAGAGCAGCCGAGGAATCTTATAAAGTAATTCTACTGGTTGGAAATCTCGGTGATGGGGGTGCGGTTGCACGTCAAGCGGGTCATAAAAAGGCGCTCGCTGAATACAAAGACGTTTTTGAACTGGTATCCGAAATTCCTACCGAGTGGAACCACGATATTGCTTTGAAGGGTTTGCAGAATGCGCTACAGGCAAATCCGGAGGCTAACCTTGTAATAACCCCATCTGACTTCCTTTATCCCCCGATACGTTCCGCTTTGGAGCAGGCCAATAAATGGGCTAAAATCGGGGAGCCCAATCATTGCGCTTTGCTGACCTTTGACGGTGACGAAGTTGGCATGCAGTATCTAAAAGATAGTTTCAGCGAAGCAAATGCGGCGCAGAACCCTATATTTGAGGGAGAGCAGTGTGTTGAGTGGGCTGTAAAGATGGCAAATGGTGAAAGGCCGGCTGAACCTATCATTTATGATAACGGCATTATTGCCACCATGGATAATCTTGTAGAAGTAGGCCCAACTATCTGGAGCTGGGACATGTTGAAATAGGATAAGTATTTTTCTAGTACTGTTCATGGGGTGTCCCAAATGCCCCATGAACTGTATGAATCGTTTGGAGGAATAATAATTCATGAACAGAATGAAAACACAGGCAAGAGATATTTTACTTGATACCCCTATTCTTCCAGTGCTCATTGTCTTTTTTATTTGGTCTGTTGTATTTGTACCAAATTTTGCAACTGCGTATAACATTAAAAATTACTTTTTACAGGCGTCGGATTTACTAGTGGTTGCATGTGGACTGACATTCGTTGTCTTAAATGGCGGCATTGACTTTTCTGTAACGGCAACATTGACTTTAGGCAGCGTAATGGGAGCTTACATAATGGCAATGTCACCTGTTGCAGGAAACCCAGTAGTTTCGATTCCACTTGCCATTCTGACAATGATGGGGATTGGTCTGGTCGTCGGTTTGATCAACGGGTTTGCAGTCGCAAAACTGAAAATTCCGTCCTTCATAGCGACTATGGCCACGAATCTGGTATTTAGTGGGCTTGCCGTGCTACTTTGTATGAATCTGACAGGCAAATCCTCAATCTCCGGCATAAGCAAGGAATTTTTTATACTGGGTGGGTCAGGCAATTACTTCTTCGTTCCGATAGCTATTTCTGGAGTCTGCTGCCTGTTTTGTCACTGGCTGCTTCGAAGCACAAAATTCGGAAGAGATGTTTATTCCATAGGTATTAATAATGTGTGTGCTGAAGTTTCAGGAGTGAAAGTGAAAAAAGTAACAGTATCTATTATGGTGCTGTCTGGTTTATTTGCAGCAGTGGAGGGAATTTTGCTTACAGCGAGAAATGAAGCGGGAGTAGCTTCTCTTGGAGATAAAATGTTTCTTGCAGTAATTGCATGCGTGATTGTTGGAGGAACAAGTACTTCCGGTGGATTTGGTGGGATCAAACAGACCTTGTATGGGGTACTGTTTATCACCCTGCTGAATAACACAATGAATTTGCTGCAGGTGGAATGGAACCTTCTGATGCTGTTCCAAGGCGTCTTGATTTTAATTGCTACACTCGTTGGTATCAAAGTAAAGCAGAGTAGAAGATTGAATGTTTTGGGAGGTAAAAAATGATGGAAGCTATTGCACTGAAATTGAATGGAATTGAAAAAAGCTTCTGTGGCGTTCAGGTGTTGCACGGCATTGACCTTACCCTGAAGCAGGGTGAAGTTCTTGGACTTGTTGGAGAAAACGGCGCCGGAAAATCAACTATGATGAACGTGATTGGAGGGGTACATTTAAGGGATAGCGGTACTATGGAGGTGTTCGAAAAACCATATGATCCAGTCTCGCCAAAAAGTGCAATGAGCGAGGGGATTTCCTTCATTCATCAAGAACTCAATCTTTTCTCAAATCTTACTGTTGCGGAAAATATGTTTATCGAGGATTTTCCTGCAAACGGGATTAAAGCAATTGATTATAAAACAATTAATGAACAAACACAGAAAATCATTGAGCACTTTGCCTTACCGGTTAAGCCCAATATGATCGTAAGTGTCCTATCCACCGGAGTATGCCAGATGATAGAGATTGCAAAGGGTTTAATGAGAAATGCCCGTATTATGATCTTTGACGAACCAACGACCTCTCTTTCACATAGTGAAAAGGAAAAGTTGTTTCGAACAATTCGGGAGTTAAAATCAAAGAATATTTCAATTATATATATATCTCATATTTTGGAGGACGTTTTTGAATTGAGTGACAGCATTGCAGTCCTAAGGGATGGATGTATCGTATTCGATGATAGAGCTGAAAACATAAAACAAGAACAGCTGATCGCGAAAATGGTTGGACGTGAAATAGATCAGCTTTATCCTCAGTGTGAAAAGAAAATAGAAGAGGAAATAACACTTTCTGCGCAACATATCATATCCAGCGACGGAAAGGTCAGAGATATGTCTTTGGAACTTCACAAATCTGAAATTTTAGGAATGTATGGCCTTGTGGGTTCAGGAAGAACGGAATTTGTCAGGACTATTTATGGCTTGGGCGGAATGGTATCAGGTGAAATCAAAGTAAAAGGGCAAAAAATATCTAATCCTTCGCCACAGAAAAGCATCAACAACGGAATTGCTTTTGTTTCAGAAAACCGCCATCTGGAAGGGCTGTTGCTCACTAAGCCAGTATCTCAAAACCTAACCCTTGTAAAAATAAAGGATATTCTGAAACGCTTTTTTGTAGTAGATCATAAAAAGGAAGAAGAAATCATTATCGATTTAATTCGTAAACTGAACATCAAGGTAACCGATGCGCACAAGCAGACTGCAGATAGCCTTTCGGGAGGGAATCAGCAAAAGCTTGTGTTCGGCAAGTGGATCGCCATAGAACCTGAAATATTCATCATGGATGAGCCTACCCGCGGAGTTGACGTAGGCGCAAAATTTGAAATTTATTCGATTATTATGGAAATGGCTAGAAAAGGAGCTTCGGTTCTGGTGATTTCTTCCGAGATGGAGGAACTGATGGGCATTTGTGATCGAATTATCGTTGTAAAAGACGGGACTATCAGCGGGGAACTCAGAAAAGACGAGTTCGACCAGGAAGCTGTAATCAAGCTGGCGTTGTAGAAGGGAGGGTAAGATGTATGGAAAGAGTCAATATTAAATTTGATAATAAGAACATGGTTGAAATTATTTCTAAAGCAGGAATTTACATTATTTTTGCTGTTCTCATTGTCGGATTTTCATCTGCCAACAGCCGCTTTCTGACAATTGGCAATCTGCTTCTGATTTTGCAGCAGGCTGCTCCGATCGGTATTGCCACCATCGGAATGACCTTTGTTATGGTAACTGGGGGCATTGACATTTCACTTGGCAGAACGATGTTTTTTGTTGCAGCAGTAATTTCATATCTGGTAGGAGCGGGTGGTTTTATTCCTATCAGCATGTTCGAAACGCCGCTAGGATATATGCTTGTGATTATAATTGCATTGATACTCGGGTGCCTTATTGGATACCTAAATGGTGTGATTACTGCAAGATTTAACATTCTGCCTTTTATTGTTACCTTGTCTATGGGTAGCATTTTGAGGGGTATGGGTCTGGCTTTCACAAAATCAGCAACACCTAGCATGGTGTTCTTCTCTCCCATTTCTAACGGAAAAATTTTCGGGATACCTGTTGTTATAATCATGTTTATTGCAGCGCTGTTAACTTTTGACTTTGTTTTGAAAAAGTCAGTATTCGGTAGACAGATCATGGCCATCGGGAATTCCAAGGAAGCTGCCGCTAAAGCAGGAATCAAAGTGAAGAAAACAATCATACTGACTTATGTGATTTGCGGCGCACTTGCAGCCTTCAGTGGAATACTCTCTGCAGGACAGATTGGAGGCGTTGCACTTAGCTTTGGAGAGGGTAATGAATTTGTGGCTATTTCTGCAGCGGTGATAGGCGGAACAAGCCTGTTTGGCGGAAAGGCGAAAATCATTCCTGGAACAATCGTAGGTATTGTTCTAATAACCACTATCATGAATGGTCTAGCAATGATGAATGCATCTCCTTATGTTTATACCATCGTTCGTGGTCTCATTATCTTTGCTGCGGTTATGCTCGACTCGTTCAATTTTAAAGGACATGTAAAGTAGCAGCGCTAGATAAAGCGGTAATGGACCTGTAAACAATTCAGAAATAAGAAAGGAGTGCACGGATGAATAATCGCATTAAGTATTGCGATGTCATTGCAAGATTAAACGAGAACAAAATGCCCTATGAGATACTGACACTTGAGAACAATAGTAGAATTGTCATTACTCAATATGGTGGGAGGATACTTGGACCCTTTGAAGGAGAAGGAGAATCTCTACTATGGATCAACTCAGCTTTTGCAGATAAACGGACATTCCATGCGTTCATACAAGAAAATGAATGGAATTTGGGCGGGGATCGATATTGGATTGCTCCAGAGCATCCGCTATTTGTAAAAGAGAGGAAGGCGTTTTACGACTCTTATTGCGTTCCGCAGGCCTTGGATCCCGGGCACTATGTTCTATCTCGGCAAAATGATGCAGTGGAATTATATCAGACTATTAAGACCGATGTCTACGAAAGTCCGATCGTTTCTAAGGAGTTTAAAATTACTCGAAGGATCATATCTCTAAAAAACCCTCTGCTGTGTCTACCCGAAACAGAACAGCCAAAGATAGGCTTTTGCGGATATGAGCATGAGTTTACCCTAGAAGAATTATCCGATCCTTTGTGTTTTGGTTTGGAACCATGGAATCTTCTGCAGGTTAATCCTGGCGGCAAAATCATCATTCCATATATTGGAAACTTTTCTTTCGTGGATTACTACGAGCCAGTCAGTGAGCAGGAACTAGCTGTGAATGAGAGATATGCAGAGCTAACTGTAGACGGATATCGTCGGTACAAAACTGCATTTTACGCAGTGAATACGTTTGGACGCTCTATTTACATAAATAGGAACGAAGAAGGATACTACCTGATTTAC
>Ga0366801_1013_pt1 | contig 29293 bp, 26 predicted proteins | sample BONcelN113001E15_FD_207033 | JGI IMG/M metagenome (GOLD analysis project Ga0366801, IMG submission 207033) | Enriched cells from coal bed in the Powder River Basin, Montana, United States - BONCAT cells N11 rep3 HSBNCT.N11.300.1.E15 ... | reverse complement strand
TTATTATAACTTATTTCCCCATATATATGGTAAAATATTAGGGTGAATTCAAAAAAAATGAGCCGGCTGTGGATCGGCAAAGAAATAAGGCAGGTGTTAGAGATGAAATACAGAACTTTTATGAAAACGGGAGAAAAGGTCTCCTTGCTCGGCTTTGGAACCATGCGGCTTCCCATTCTCGACGGTGACTCAGCAAAGATAGACGAAGCGTTAGCGATCAAGATGATCCGTTCCGCCATCGACAGGGGCATCAATTATGTGGATACGGCTTACATGTACCACGATGGATACAGCGAAGTTGTCGTGGGCAAGGCATTAAAGGACGGTTATCGGGAGAAGGTCTTGCTTGCGGATAAAATGCCGCTATGGATGGCGCGAACCGAAGAGGACATGGACAGGATCTTTCAAGACCAGTTGAAGCGGCTTGATGTGGACTGCATTGACATGTATCTGGTTCACAACATAAATACTCAGGTATGGAAGAGAGCCTTAAAATTTAACGTTATGGTCTATTTAGAAAAGAAAAAAGCCGAAGGCCGCATCAAGCATATCGGCTTTTCCTTCCATGATGAATTCCCTTTGTTCGAAGAGGTAATCAACGCATATCCCTGGGAATTTTGCCAGATTCAATTGAACTATATGGATACGGATTTTCAGGCTGGTATAAAGGGCCTCAAGCTGGCAGGCTCCCTTAATATTCCGGTCATCATCATGGAGCCGTTAAAGGGCGGAAAGCTTACAGACGTTTTGCCGCAAAGCATACGCGAATTTTGGAATCAGGCTCCTGTCAAAAGGACACCGGCCGAATGGGCCCTTCGATGGGTCGCCGACTTCCCTGAGGTGCTCACCATACTCAGTGGCATGACCGATCTGGAGCAGGTCGACGAAAATATCCGGATTCTAAGTGAAGCTGACCCCAAAAGTCTGACAGAAGCAGAGCAAAAAATAATCAAGAAAGTGGCCGATGAATATAACAACCTGATCCGCTACTCCTGTACCGGCTGTAAATACTGCATGCCATGTCCGGTAAAAATCGATATCCCCGATCTCATCGGACGGTACAACGACTGGTTTGTTTTTGAAGGAAACCAAAAGATAAGGGATGATTTTTACACGTGGGTCCATCCAAAGGCAAGACCCTCTGCATGTGAAGCCTGCAAGGCCTGTGAAGAACATTGTCCTCAGCATCTTCCCGTTGCTGACATCATGAAAAAAGCACAGGCAGTTTTCGAAACGGAATAACGATAGAATAGATCTCATCTAAGATAAAACAAAAAGCGGCAATTTGCCGCTTTTTTGATCCATAGAAAAATGCCAGACCGATAGATTTTGTTGAAATAAATCATTAAAGCTTTTGAACCTGTAATAATACTATTTGGAGGAATCCATCAGCCCGGCATTTTTAACGAAATTTATTTGATATCCTTCACCGCATCTATCATTCTCTTCTCATTCACTGCGTCTGCATATTCGGAATCCATTTCTCTGATTCCGGCAGGGAATTCGTATTTTGCCAATCTTTCTACGAATGGATCCGGATCAAAGGATTCCGGTCCGTGAACACCCTTAATATCCCAGATTCCCTTTGCAGCCAATTCTAGCATGATAACCGGACCTACTGCGGTCTGAGCCACTACGGAGTTGGTCGTATATTTCTTGATGCAATCCTGATTGTCAGCGATCTGATAGAGGTAGATTGATCTTTTCTTACCGTCCTTCGTTCCTGTCACCCAGGTTCCTGCACAGCCTTTCCCGATCATTCTTGGAGCCAAATCCATTGGATTTGGAACAACCTTAACCAGGAAATCTCTAGGAGAAATTTCACTGTCTCCAACCTTGATCATTCTGGTAGCGGAGTCCATTCCGCAGGCTTCCAGATCTTTGAGCAACGCTCTCATTTCTCTTGGCACTCCGTATTTAAAGGTTACTCTGTTACAGTCGATTACTCTCGGAACAAGCAAAACCTCTTCGTGTTCAACGTTGATTACTTCGACATCACCAATTCCGCCGGGGAAATTGAAGATTTCAGGTTCGGAGAAAGATTCAGTGCAGAACCAGCCCTTGCCCTTTTCCCAAATAACCGGCGGGTTCAAGCATTCTTCAATGGTAGTCCATACGGAAAAACCGAACGCTACGCCTTCATGTCCAGGAATCTCATAGTTGTCCCCATCTCTGACATTTACCTCATCGATGGTATCAAACAGATGCTTGGCAGCATATCGTGCAAACACGTCCGCCATCCCAGGCTCGACGCCGGAGCCAACGATTGCCATGTTTCCGGCCTTTTCCCAAGCTTCATTTCTCTCAAACTGGTAATCTCCCAGCTTTATGTACGCCAATTCGTATGGCTTTTCCGGATGCCTCTTGGAAAGCGTCATTGCGCAGTCAAGGTAGCCGACACCGGTTTCCAGACAAGTATCAAAGATGTTTTCATTAAAATCAGGTTCTACTGCATTCATTACGAAAGTGATTCCATGTTTTTTGATCACTTCCTTCATATTCTCCTTATCTTTCGCATTGATTTTTTCAGCAACAAAGCGGCCGCCTCCGCAGAGCTTTGCAACTTCTTCAGCTCTAGCAAAATTATAATCCGATACTACAACCTTTTCAGCCCATTCGCCGTCTTTTCCAGCTCTGCTGATGATCATAGCAGCAGATGTTCCGACACCACCTGCTCCAATAATTAAAAGTTTCATTTTGTAACCTCCACATAACTATTTGCGTTAGACGTTATTCCGTTCTTCCATTCGCCCACAATAACATAAAACGTTATTCCGTATTCTATAGCCTAATGTTATCAAACGCGTCCCATGTATTCAATTATGTGTTTGCTTAAAAATTGTACTGATTTGCTGTTTTTCGTCCAAACACCACAAACTAATCACGGATATGGTCAATCAGGATCAATTCGGCACCAAAGCCAGTCAGGTGGGACTGAATACTCAGCGTATCCACAGCGGTTATGGTAGTAAAGCTGACAGTTGGGGTCATCGCCCAGCGGTTAGAAAGCTTTTCTCTTTTTGATATCGAGTGGGAAGTACCCAGCTTAACCCTGTAGCTCATGAGGATATTATCCTTCGAGAATTTATACCTGCTCATCTTATATTCTCCGGATATACCCGATATCTTAATGAGAATTTCCGCCTTGTCATTATAATTCTCCAATTCTCCCAGTGTTTCTTCCAGCGTAAGATTCCTCTCAGCCACATCTTTGATTTTTTGCGTGTTGTTATAGAAAAGAATGCTAAAGGATTCCTTGTCGGAATTACTTTTATGAGGCCTCGAAATGATATAGTTTTCATCCTCCGATATGATATGCTCGTTGAGCGCTGTGAGCATTTTATAGGCAAAGGCGGCCGGAAGCATGCAGTTCTTTTCGAATAGATCTGTAATTGGGTTTTCGATAGGCCTTCTCAGCTTTTTCGGCAGGTCCAAATCCAATGAGACGATGGTTAAAACGGCTCCCCTTTCCTTGTTGTCGGTTTCAAAGAGATCTTTGGTCTGGTTTTTAAGCGCTTTTTTTATCTCATCCGGTTTGGACAGGGCATACTGCGCATGGATTTCTCTGCTGCTTACATTTCCCGTAAATTTTTCTCGATATTCGAGAGGGTGCATTCCAAACCACTTTGTAAAATATTTAATGTAATAACGGATCGCGGAAAAGCCGGATTCCTCGGAAATCACTCCGATCTTTTTATTGGTCCCGAGTATAAGCTTCTCCGATTCCTCCACCCGGATAAAGCTCAGCAGTTCCTGGAAACTGAGCCCCGTTGCTTCCTTGATGACGTGGGAAAGATAATAGATGCTGAGATGCTCCTGCTCTGCGATTTCATTTAGCGTGAGCCTCCTGGAATAGTTTTCGTACATATAGTCCGTGATTCTGTTCAGCCTTCCGGCCAACACTTTATTGCCGATGTTCTTTGCTTCGTTGACAAATTTTCCGTTCTCCATGGTAAAGTACTGAAAGTTGGCAAGCAGGTTTGCAAGCAGATTATGCGTGCCTTCAATCACTTTGTATTCGTATCCATAACCCTTATCAAGGATATCCAACATAATCCGGCCAAGAATCCCTCTCAGCGCTTCCAGGTTTTCGTCATCCTCATCCTTCATATCCGTAACAAAAAAGCTGTTCTTCAGATTGCCGTAGTATTTTGAAAAAAAGGTAATATCCATTTGCAGCATCATGACCATATTGGGCTGGTTCGTATGGTAAAAGCTGTGAATCTCTCGATCATTCAGGATAAAGATATCACCCTTATTCAAGACATAAGAATAGTATCCGTTTTTTAATCCAAGCGTACCCTCAAGGACATAGACCACCTCAATATCGTCGTGAAAGTGGATAGGATACTCCATAATATTCGCTGTAATTACATTGACGGGTAGCCCTTCCTTGTAAAAATTCTTTTCCTTTAACATGGTTTTGTCCTTTCGTATTATGTAAACTAATGTTTGTCTTCAGGCGAACGTTTTTCAACAAGCCGAAAGCGGTAAAAATATAAGCTTTAAGGAGCTTATCCACAATGCTTTAAACCATTGTATACAATCTTATCCAAGGGTGGCTGTGGATAAAAACATCTGCTCAAAACGTTGATTTCTCAACATTAAGCAAGATGTTTCGAAATGTCAATCCCCAACTTATCCACAGATGTTCCTTTTAATATTGAAAACCCGTTCCCCCTTGCAGTTGTACTGGCTATCCCCTGCTGTCAATTGCTTGCATAGGCTGTCTCGGTTCTCTTCCCGTATAGAGCAGGATTCCTTCATAGATGCATCTCGCCAGCTTACGCTGGTAGTCTTCCTGTTCCAACATCTTCGCCTCTGCCGGATTTGACAGGAAGCCGCATTCTATAATCGCCATGGGAACCGTAGGATTTTTGAACATCAGCACATCCCGTTTTCCGAGTGCCGTCCTGTCGGTTCCGTCAGATATCCCGATCACCAATTGTTCCTGAATCGTTTCCGCAAACAGTTTACTCTCGTCGAGTATGTTTTTCTCTCCCGATCCAGAGGGATAGAATGTCTGGGCTCCGCGGACGGAACGATCCTGTTTAAAGCTGTTCAGATGAATACTAACAGCAACCGTTGGCTTCACATCTTTTATCATTTCTCTTCGTGCGATCAAGTCAGCCGTTTTCTTGCTACGAATGGTTTTGCTTTCACTGTCTCCCAGTCCGATGTCCTCTTCTCTGGTCATCACAACTTTCCATCCATCGGCTTCAGCAAGCTCCCTGATGTAAAAAGCAATGGAGAGATTGATCTCTTTTTCTGTAACGCCAGCGTCGCTCGATGCGCCGCCGTCCATTCCCCCATGGCCGGGGTCAATCAGAATGATATCAGAACTTGTAATCAGCTGAACCTTTGCAATCATGCTGTCATAAACAGGGCTTACGCCTATGGCGATCGCCACTGCCAAAATGATCAAAGCAACCATCCATTTTAATTTTTTATCAAATATCTTAGCTTTCATTGCCATCCCCTCCCTGTTAATGTATATGAGGGGCTCGAATGATTCATTATTATAATTGATTTTATTATACGTCGAAGCATATTTTAATAATTGATTTTATTATATCCTCCGAAAGCAAAAAGTGCTATAATTTTTATTATTACTTTGCGGTTTTAATGTGATTTGTTTGGTTAGTGATATAATAAACTTACTATTATCTAATTACTTTGTAGAATAATACCTGCGATTAGAAAGGATATGGATGATGACAAGAAAGCTTTATCAAGAAGATGTTTATAAAAAAGAGTGTGAAAGCACCGTCGTTGATATCCAAGGGTCAGGTACGGCGGGCGCGCCTTTTGTACTTGTGTTGGACGAAACCATCTTTTTCCCCACAGGAGGTGGGCAGCCCTGCGATCTGGGAACCATTGACGGCATTCCTCTTACAGAAGTTTATGAGAAGGACGGTGTAGTCTTTCATAAGTTGCTTCCGTTTTCACAGGAAAATCAAGACCAAACTTCCATTGCGAAGTGGAAGGTCGGCGGCAGGGCATCCTGTGTGCTTGATTGGGAACGCCGATTTGAGCATATGCAAAGACATTGTGGAGAGCACATTTTATCCGGCATCTTTTTCAGGGAATGCGGCGGCGTAAACCGCGGCTTCCACATGGGAAGCGGTTATATGACGATTGATATCGACCTGCCGGGAATCACCTGGGAAGAGGCCCAGAGGATCGAAACAATGACCAATGAGGTGATCTGGGCAAATGTCCCCGTAACAACACGGTATTATGAGGACCGCGCGGAAGCAGAGAAGCTTCCTCTTCGGAAAGCGCTCACCGTTGATGAAGATATTTCCATCGTCTCTGTCGGTGATGAAAGCAATCCGGCCGACTGCGTCGCCTGCTGCGGAACCCACCCCAGCACCTCCGGCCAGGTCGGACTTCTGAAGGTTCTAAAACTGGAAAATTACAAAGGTATGACTCGTGTCTACTTCAAGGCAGGAAGAGAAGCTCTTATAGATTACCAGAACAAACACCGGGTCCTTTCGGAACTACATGTGAAGTATTCCTCCGACGACAATGACCTGCTTGTTAAAATGAATGTCCAGGATGAAAAAAACAAAGAAGTCCGTCAGGAGCTCAATTTGATGAAAAACACCCTGATCGGAAAAGCTATCGACGAAATTTTAAGCAATTATGGAACGGCTGAATTAAAAAAGGAAGGCCATCGCATCTCATCTCCTTGGCTTTTGATCCGGGAGTATCCCTATTTTCAAGTCAATAATCTCCTGACGATCTCAAAGGCCTTGACGGAAAAGCTCGCCGGCCCCAAACCTTTGATCGCTTTGGTTTCTACCCGTGAAAATATTGTGATCCTTGCCACATCAGGCAAACATGACTGCGGCAAAATCGTCAAGGATAACGCTCATGTCTGGAGGGGAAAAGGCGGCGGAAATGCAGCCGGAGCCCGCGTCATGTTCCCATCAAGGGATGATCTGGACTGCTTCATCACTTTTGTCAGTCAGGTGTGTCAGAACGCTAAATAGCATTTAAGCGTGCTTTGGCTTGATCCTGCCGACAGTTAGCAGAACGATGAATGTCCCGATTACCGCAAGAACGGTGCTGATCAACAGCAGTAACGACGCGCCGCTTACATCTAAAATAATACCACCCAGCAAGCTCGCAAAAACATTGCTTAGTGTGATCATTCCGGTAATAAAGGACTGGCCTTTTACTGCTTCCCCTTTCTCCATCACTTCATCAACCAAATGGACAGAAGCAGAAAGAAAAATTGGAAATGAAATCAACTGGAACAAAAAAGCTACATAGATCAAAGTCACCGAGGTTGCCAGGAAGGAAAGAAAAACTTTACATACAAAAGCTACCGATGCGATTTTCAGCATGGTCTGGCAGCTGAATTTTTCCCTGAGTCGGCTGAAAAAGAATAATCCCGGCAATTCCAACAATGCCATGAATGAGAAGAGACGACCCATCTGGCTGCTGTTTCCGCCAACATCCATAATGATCTGCATTAAAAATGTATTGAATACTGAGTTTTGGAAAAATACAAGCACAACGCCAATCGTAAAGATAAGAAAGATCTTGTTCCGTGTCACAAAGGCTTTCAGACTGATTGCCCCGTCCTTGCTTCTTGTTTTTTCAAGTTCAAATTCGACTGATTTGGTCATGATCGCGTTTTTATATAATTTACTTGTTATCCAAAGTGATATTAAAAGTAAGACCAGCGTGACGATACCCGTTGCCGGGATCACATTGATTCCATACGCTGTAACAAGCGCTCCCAGGATTGCACAAAGCACGGCATAGGCGACAGAGCCGCCGCTTCTGGTAATCCCAAAGTTAATCCTATGACCGCTTCTGCTCAGATAAAATGCCATGGAATTGATCAGCGGCTGCAAAGAGGTATGCCATGCCCCAAGGAGAATGAAAATAACAGAGAGAATCAGTGTCTTGGAGGTGAAGATATGTAACGAAGCTGTGGCAATGAATAGACCCGCTGCTATGATGCCGGTTATTCCGAGCAGTGAAGTCTTTTTCCATCGATCTGCCACATCACCTAGCACCGGCTGCAGGATCACAGACAGGATGCTTGCAGCTGCCAAAATAACACCGATTTCTGAGTTTGCATAGTTTTTGCCTAAGAGAAACACCGATGCGAAACTCATGATAGCTCCAAAAGACATCCAGTAGGTTCCCTGAATTGCCCCATAGGAAAGATTCAATAATTTTGTCATTCAATTTAGCCCTTTTTAAGTTGCATCAATCATTACTGCGACTGCCCTGCGACTGCCCTTTCTTTTATATAGTAGAATGCTTTCAGCATTATTATTTTAGACCGTTTCCACTCTCGTGTCCACCCTTATAAACTCCCTTGAAGGATTGCTTTCGCTGGTTAACGAATGCAAGCAGCAAAAAACCCGTGGATAACTTGTATCCATCGGGTTTCGCCAGTTCTTATTAATAGCCCCTATTGTTGTTCCTCTGCTGTTTTTTTGCCTTCCTGCATTCTGGACATCTTTGTGGTTCGTTTTCAAATCCTTTTTCTTTATAAAAAGCCTGCTCGCTTTCAGTAAATGTAAATTCTCTGCCACAATCTTTACAAGTTAAAATTTTATCTGCCATATTCAATACCTCCAACTATAGGATGAAACGAAACTATAAATTTAATACATCTAATTTCATTGAAAATATTACTAATACTATAATAAAAGGTATTCACTAAAGCTGCCCCTTGCGCTTAAAAATTAAATTCCGCAGCCCAATCAAAATCCCCTGACTGTTCCGCACTTCTCGGCCAGTGGCTGCACCAATCAGGAACCTTCGGCTCCTCCACCCGGTCAATGCTGGGCGTGTAAGGCTTGATATCCAAAACCGGCGTGCCGTCGTTGGCATCGATGTAGGCCAATTGGATCGTTCCGGCAGCATGATCAATTGAAATTACCTGGGATGCCGTCAATGCGATGGGATTCGGCCGTATCGGAGATCTGGTAGCAAATATACCCATGATGTCCGGTGCTCTTTTATAGGGAGCTTCCACCTCCAGCATGTTTCTTGCCTCCTCCTGATCGAGTTCGTGACACCACCATAAAACATTGATATGGCTGAAGCCGTCCAGCTCCTGCAGCGCTGGAATATACTTTTTATCCACCGCTAAAATGGTTCCCTTTTCCCCTTGACGAATCGTTCCGATGGGGTTTACCTGAATCGTTTTCATTGAAAAATTCTCCTTTCATATTTGTTCTATCTCAACTGTAAACCCTGACATCATGTGAGAGTCAACAACATTTTTATATAAAAGGCATTGTGAATACCATACTGTCCTTTCCATCATATAATGTAATACCCGATCATTGGGTATTTATTATAAAAGACTGGAGGAAAGTATAATGAGTTCAGATAGACACGATAACCGAAACGTCAATCGTTTGGAAGGGATACAAAATGTACTGGATGGCAAAGCCGATATTTGCCGGGGAATCAAAGAACTCTGTGAAGCGCTGAAAGACCTTCAATGCGGCAGGGAACATGAAGCACAACTAAATGTTGTGAATGGGATACACCATATTAAAAAAGGCTTGCGTAAGCTTGTTAAGGGCCTACGCCAACTTCAAGGCGTATTAAGCTGCGGGGCAAAAAAAGAGATCAAGGAAGGGATCCGTGACATTTGTCAGGGCCTCAAGGAACTTTGTGAAGTTCTGAAAGATATTTGCTGCGGACGAATATGTGAAGCCGAAAAAAATCTTGTTTGTGCAATCAAACTGATTAAAAAAGGATTTTGCAAGATCGAAAAAGCATTGGAAGATATTTATTTGTGTTAGTGTTAGAAATTAAAAGGCACTCGAAATGCACCCAATAACCATGAAATGTAAGTAAATAAAAGGGAGGTGTCTCAAATAGAATTTCGTTAGAAATCATTTTGAGGCACCCCCGAGGAGGAGCTCTTATCCTGTTTTTGTCAGCTTTTTAAACAGATCCTTTGCTGCGGGATAAATTTCTCTGAATTTCTCATATTTCTGATCATATAATGCCGCACGTCCGGTGTCCGGCTCGATCGTCTCCGTAATTTTAACGAAGGCACTGCAAGCGGATTCAACCGTATCGAACAAGCCGTATCCCACTGTTGCCAGGATTGCAGCACCATAGGCCGGTCCCTCATTGGTATTGAGCTTGATCACCGTTACATTCAGCACATCGGAAATAATACTGCACCAAAGCTTGCTTTTTGCTCCGCCGCCGTTGATGCTAATCCTTGAAATCCCGATTCCCATTGTCTTCATAATTTCAAAGGTATCTCTGAGCGAGAAGGCTACCCCTTCCAGCACGGCGCGGGTCAAATGCTTTCTCTGATGGGTCATGTTCATTCCGATGAAGGTCCCTCTGCAATTAGGATCATTGTGCGGCGTTCTTTCGCCCATCAAATAAGGCAGGAAAAATACCTGATCGTCTATCTCGGCCTCTTCCGCTTCTTTGAGCATACCATCAAAATCCGTCGATCGGTTCACTTCCTCAACCCACCACTTCAAGGAGGCCGCTGCGGCTAACGTAACACCCATTTGGTGGTATTTGCCGTTGGCATGGCAGAAAGAATGCAGACTGTTTTTCTCATCTACAAAAAACCGGTCCGTCGATGCAAACACGACACCGGAAGTCCCAAGGGACAAAGAGCAAGCGTTGGGCTCAACGACGCCTCCGCCCACTGCGGCGACGGCCTGGTCGCCCCCTCCTATGACCACTTGAACGGCATGATGCAATCCCAATTCTGCAGCCAGTTCCTTTTTCATCGTTCCGACTGTCTGGAACGATTCATAGAGCTTGGGCAGCTGTTCTTCGGATACTCCCAGGAGTTTCAGCATCGGTTTTGACCATTCTCGGTTTTTCACATCCAAATATAATGTGCCGGATGCATCCGACATGTCTGTGGCAAAAACGCCTGTTATTTTATATGCCACGTAGTCCTTCGGCAGCATGATCTTTTTCATTCTGGCGAAATTCTCCGGTTCGTTTTCTCTGAGCCAGAGAAGCTTGGGCGCTGTAAACCCTGTAAGCGCCAGGTTTCCAGACCAATCTGATATGATTTCCTGTCCGATCTTCTCATTCAGGTATTTGCATTCCTTCTCCGTCCGTTGATCATTCCAGAGGATGGCTGGTCTTATAACTTGATCCATTTCATCCAGTACAACCAATCCGTGCATCTGCCCGCTAAAACTCACGGCTTTGATTTCGTCTTTATCCAAGCCTGCAATCAGCTCTTTGAGCCCGTCTATCGTCCTGCTCCACCAGTCCTCCGGATTTTGTTCTGACCACAGCACCTTGGGAAAGGTAATCGGATAATCCCTGACTGCAGTTTGAACCACGCTGCCCCGGTCGTCAATTGCAAGGAGCTTTACAGATGTTGTCCCAATGTCTATCCCGATAAAATACATGGCCGTTACCTCCGTTTTATTTAATTTTAATGACTGCCTTCACAACATCCTGCGCATTGTTCACTACAAAATCAAAGGCTTCCTTTGTGTTCTCAAAATCGAATTCATGGCTGACAATGTCTTTTACATTGATTGCACCGCTGGCAATTGCATTAATCGCAACCGGATATAAATTCCTATATCGGAAGATGGTCTTGAATGTACCTTCTTTCCCCATCAGCTTCATGAAGTTGAACTCCACTTCATCCTTTACCGTCATCCCAACCAGTACGATAGTGCCGCCGATTCTGAGCACGTCTGCAGTCTGCTTGACCGTAACTTCTGCCGCTGCAGTATCAATCACCACATGCGCGCCTTTTCCCTCGGTGATTTCTGCAACTGTTTTTACAACATCGGCTTTCTTCGGATTGATCATGTGAGTAGCACCCAGTTTCAGTGCTGTTTTCAACCTGTTTTCAAGTACATCGATAAGAATAATCTTTGACGCGCCCATTGCCTTGCTTGCCAGCAATGACACAAGTCCGATACAGCCCGAACCATAAATCACAACCGTATCGCCGAGCTTGACGCCGCCTTGATTCGCAGCATGAAGTCCGACTGAGAGGGGTTCCACCAGCGCGCCTTCCACATTCGATACATTTTCCGGAAGTTTAAAGCACATATCTTCAGGGTGAGACACATAATTGCAGAATACTCCATGATAAGGGGGCGTTGCAAAGAATTCAACGTCAGGGCAGAGATTATATCGCCCCGTCTTGCAAAACTCGCATTTCCCGCAGGTTTTGCCGGGTTCCAGCGCCACGCGGTCGCCAACCTTCAAGCTTTTTACGTCGCTTCCGATCTCTACAACTTCACCGGCGCACTCGTGGCCCAGAATAAAGTCACCCTCGACAACAAAATCTCCGATCCGTCCATGTTGATAATAGTGAACGTCTGAGCCGCAGATACCGACTGCTTCCACCTTAATTAAAACTTCATTATCTTTCAGAACCGGCATCGGAATATCCTTCCAAACCATTTCATTTGTACCTTGCATAAAAATAGCTTTATTGCCCACGAATTCTACCTCCCTTATAATTTAAGTATAAAATTGGTACGCTAATTCCAGGATGAATCAGCGTACCAACCAATCGTTTATGAATTTACCTCGTTGTTTTTATTGAATCGCTCCAGCTTTCTTGTGCATTTCAATGAACTCATCAACATTGTCCTTTGTAATCAGCGGGCAGTCGATATCTGTATTGATTTCTGTTTCAGCGCCAGTTACAAGCTTGTTTGTCGTATCCATCAATGATTCTGCAAGGGCATAAGCGCTCTGCAAGCTTGTCGATGTCATCAGGCCATCTTTGATGAGAAGAACAGCTTCCGCCGTACCGTCAACACCGTAGGAAAGAGTGCTCTTGTACTTTGCGTTGCCTTTGATAACTTCCAACGCGCCGGCAGCCATGTTGTCGTTCATAGCGATGATCGCATCGATTTTATCGTTGGCCTGAACCCAGGTTTCCATGTAATTCATCGCTTCATCTTTATTCCAGTTTGCGATTTCTTCACCGACGATCTTTACATCCGGTCTCTTGTCAAAGAATTCTTTCTGCCAGCTTGCACGTCTTTCGTCAGCATGGAAGTTTCCCGGAGGGCCCATCAGTACAACAACTTTGGCATTCTGAGGAACTTGTGAAACTGCAAGGTCAGCATTTACTTTTGCCTGCAGATATGGGTCTGCGTCAACAGAGGATGCGCCTTCGATACCGCTGATTCTTGCATTGGTCGTAATGACCTTGATTCCTGCGGCTACAGCTTTCTCAACGTAAGGTCTCTGCGCTTCACCATTGTTTGGCTGGACAATAATAACGTCATACTTGTTTGTAATGGCATTCTCAATCAAGCCATTTTCTGTATCGTCATTCGCCTGTCCGTCAAATACATCCAATTGAATATTGTCGTACTTTGCTGCTTCTTCCTTAACAGCGTTGGCCAGCCATGCTGCAAAGGAGTCCGCCTGTGCTCTGGCAATGTAAGCCACTCTGTACACATCTTTATCCGCGCTTCCATCCGGTTCTTCTGAAGGTTCATTCTGACCGCAGCCAGTCAGCAGAGAAACTAGTAGTGTAAGCACTAACGCGATTACCAAACTTTTTTTCATTTCACTTCTCCTTTTAAAATTTAATATTCAATATTCTTAATAGATTGCTCTATTTAAGACTGATTAACCTTCGGCATTTCCTTTTTTTCGGCCGATCCGTTTCGTTTTCGCCCATATGTCATATATCACGGCCAGCGCAATGATTGCACCTCGTATGATTTGCTGCAGATAGGAGTTCACTCCTACCAGCACCATGATATTGTCAAGGAAGCCGACAATGAATGCTCCGGCAAGTGTACCAGATGCAGAACCGATGCCGCCGGTAAAGCTTGTTCCGCCGATGACTGCCGCCGTAAGCGCCTTGAACTCATAACCGATCGCGCCGTTGGGCATACCACCGTTTACCCTAGACATAAACAGCACGCCTGCAATGCCTACGAAAATACCGTTAATGATGAATGCTCTCATTTTAATTCGGTCGACGTTGATTCCGGAAGCATTTGCCGCTTCTTCATTTCCGCCGATGGCATAGACAGATCGTCCAAATACCGTGTGCTTTAAAAGATACCAGGTCACAATCAGCAGCAGGATCATAAAGAGAACCGGCGTAGGCATCCCAAGAATTTGCCCCTGACCGAACTTGGTATACTCATCGATCTGATAAATATTCTGGCCGTTTGTGTACATCAGGGCCGCACCACGCGCCATCGTCATCATTGCAAGGGTTGCAATAAAAGGCGGGGTTTTAAACTTGGTAACCATTAATCCGTTTAGAATATTGCAAAATACTCCCACCAGGATCGCTACGATAAAAGCGATCGTCAGGGAACCCGTTGTTTTATAGATCGATACCGAAAGCACGCCGGCCAGAGCCAGAACCGATGCAGAAGACAAATCGAGCATTCCGCATATAATCAGGATCGTTTGACCGAATGCCAGTATTGTTCCCACTGATATTTGCGTGGAAATGTTTTGAATATTTTCAGTAGATACGAAATTCTCATTTGCGAGCCAACAGACCACGAAGAGAACAATCAGCACAAAATAGATGCTGTATTTGCTTTTTATATTTGTCCACAGATTCCTATTATTAATCATGTTCATTTAACTCACTCCCTCCTGTCTGATGGTATCAGTAGCATAGGCCATAATTTTTTCCTGAGAAAATTCTGCTCTTTTCAGTACGCCTGTTATTTGACCCTTGGCCATAACATAGATCTTATCGCACATCATAATCAGCTCCTGCAGCTCCGAGGAAACCATAATGAGCGCCTTTCCCTCCTTCGCAAGCATCGTCATGAGCTTGTATATTTCATGTTTGGCTCCTACGTCGATTCCGCGCGTCGGCTCATCCATGATCAGGATATCGGGATTGGTAACCATCCACTTTGCCAGCACCACTTTTTGCTGGTTGCCTCCGCTTAAAGACATGATGGCGGTTTCATAATTCGGTGTTTTGACGTTCATCTTTTTACAATAATCTGAAACAGTCTTGTTCTCCTGCTCTGCATGAAGTCTGCCCCCGTAGATGAACTTCTTCATACTTGATAAAGAAACATTTTCCCTGACACTGCGAATGGGAATAATTCCGAACCGCCTTCTGTCCTCCGAAAGCATCACCATTTTCTTATCAATGCTGCTTTTCACAGACTTAATATTGGTCTTCTTGTTTTTAATGAAGATTTCACCGGCCTGATAGGGGTCTAGCCCGAATAGTGCCCGCATCACTTCTGTTCTACCCGCTCCCATAAGACCCGCAAAACCTATAATTTCTCCGGCAGAAACATCAAAACTAATATCTTTAAATTTGCCCTCACCGGTTAACCCTTTGACTTCAAGCATTTTTTCGCCGATCGCAATGTCTTCCTTCTGAAAAACACTTTCCAGCTTTCGACCAACCATTTGCGTGATGACCGTCTCCATGTCATACTCATCTTTTGGCCGCGTATCTACAACACAGCCGTCTCGGAAAACGGTGATCTCATCTGCGATCCGGAATATTTCATCCATTTTGTGTGAGATATAAATAATGCTGGTGCCGCGTTCTCTCAGCTCATTGATTTTCTTGAACAGGACTTCTACCTCTTTTTGTGTAATGGCGGAAGTTGGTTCGTCCATGATAATAATGTCCGAATTATAAGAAATCGCCTTTAATATCTCCAACATCTGAATGTCGGACACGGTCAGGTCCTTCAGCTTTGTTTCAGGGCGATAGCTGAGTTTCTCGGATTCAAGGAGCGCCCGTGTTTGTTTTCTTATCTCCTGCCAATCAACCTTGCCGAATTTGTCTCTCGGCCAATTCCCGACAAACAAGCTTTCTTCAATGGTCATCTCCGGGATGTAGTTGAGCTCCTGAAAAATCATAGAGATGCCAAGACTTCTGGCCTGAATGGGACTGTTGATTTCCACGACCTTCCCGTCGATGAGGATCTGACCTGAATCAGGCTTATAAATACCGTTAATCACTTTCATCAGGGTTGATTTGCCTGCACCGTTCTCACCGCACAAGACATGGACAGTCCCCTTTTTAACGGAAAAATTAATTCGGTCCAGCGCCTTAACCCCGGGAAAGGATTTTTCAATGTTGGAAACGCTTAACTTTACCTCCTGATTCATCATTGATTCATTCTCCTTTTAAATTTTCTGAGAAATTGTGACTTTGATTACGTTGTTTCATTTTAATTCATATACTGCACCTCAACAATGTCCTACATTGTGTTGAAGATGCACAATTTTGCTCATCGAAACCGGTGTATGGATATCCTATCCAGTCATTTATACCGGATTAACTTTAATTTGTCCTAAATTACTTTTTTTAGTCTTCCGGCCGGAAATGGCGAGTGTAAAAATATAAGCGACAGATTTTTACATTATAAGCACCAGGCAAGGGGCATTCTCATAAGGTGATTGTCCGATTGAAAAATGTGTTTTCTAAAAAGTCGTGAAACCCATGCAGAACACATAAAGCTGCAATAAAAAACCACATTCCCAATCGAAATGTGGTATTTAATATTCTACTGAACTACATACTTAGTTTGGTACTGTAAAAGTATAAAGTGAAACCATGGAATTGGTTCCCATTTTATACTTATTTTTATTTATAATCAAGGGAGTAATTGGTCTGGCGGACCTAGTTTGGGATTAGTCACATCCGGAGTTAAAAAAGTCAGCCATCCCTTGTTATAAACATTCGATTAAGCAGGTTGAAACCGAAAGGCTTTCGTGTAACGAACCAAAATGAATCGTAATAAGTGAAAGATGGGGACAATTACAAATTTACTTTCGGGAGGTAATAATGATCAGCGTAGGAATTGATGTATCAAAAGAAAAAAGCACTGTATGTATTCTAAAGCCGTATGGTGAAATGATCAGTTCTCCATACGAAATTTCTCACACGGAAAAAGATCTGACACAATTAGCTTCCTTTATTGCTCGCTTAGATGATGAGGTCAGGATTGTGATGGAAGCTACCGGAGCATATCATCTTCCAGTCCTAAGTTATTTAAAAGCGCAAGGATTGTTCGTGTCTATAAATGTAAATTATTACAAAAATATGCACAAATTTCTGCATTAATAATTAATAATATATTTTACAGTATATAATATTGTTATTTGAAAGGGAGATTTATTATGGATTATTTAAAAATAATATTTTATGGGGTAATCAGCTCAGTAATGTTTATGTTTTTGACTCTATATTTTGGAAGTTGGATTGGTATGTTTATATTTGTAGGAGATGAATATGAAATGTCCTATCATATGTTTACCAGAATGGGTCTCATTGTGCTCAGTGGAATTGTTATTACTTGCACCATAATTATAGTAAAAAAGATTGATGAGGTTAAAGAATTTCTAAAAAATCAAAAATAATTCACAGAAAGGGGGTAAGCAATAATTGTTGCTATTATTTGGTTTTTAGTTATTTAAATTAAACAAAAGAGGGGATTATTATTATGCAAAGAAAAGTATTAAGTATTATTTTAACTTTTGTGCTAACTCTTACAATGGGTGTTACATCATTTGCAGCTAGTGATGATTCTAGTAGCGAGGTCATTGAAAGCTTTACTATTAATGAATATGATGTAATTAAAGAATTAAGAGTAAAATCAGATAGGGATCTGGTGAAAAATGGATACAATAAAGAACAAATTAAAGAACTTAAATCAGATTCGTATGAGAAAGACTTATTAAAAAGAGCCCAATTATCCGATTCCGAATTAAAATCAAATTATAACTATTCTGAAGAACAAATTGAAATTTTGAGAAGTTATAAAGGCACTCCAATCGAAGAGACACCAGAAATGAGATTATTAGCAGCAACCTGCACCCCAACTGTAAGCGTTCTAGCATATAGTACCGCAAGTATGACAATTAAACTTGCTTGGAATTGGTCAACACTGCCATCTATGATAGTGAGTGACATAGCTGCAGTTAGATGGCAAGGTACAGATACAGCTGGTAATCCTTTAAATGTTGCTTTAAGTAATAATACTTCATATTCGTACTGTAATGTAAATTATGTATATTTAGCAGGAGGCGCGGCTGCCCAATCTATAAAATCAGCCTTAAGTGTAACAGATGCTTACGGCAAAGCATCTAAAACTTTTGCAATGACAAAAATCACTAATGGACAGATTGATCAGTGGGCTAAATCAGGAGAGTTACGAATTAAGGTAGATAAAACAGGAACCGCTTTAATAAAAGAAGTGGCCATTTGTTATTCTTATGGCCATCAAACTATAGCCGGTAATCCAACAGTATCCTGGCCTTCAGGATTTTCTATTTCCTTTAACTCAGTTGTTTCTAAGATGTTTACAGAAACAAAAAGAATTTCCAATACTGGTGTAATTACTAGTTATTAATTACATATTATATAAACCGGCTATTTTTAATAGTCGGTTTTTTCATGATTAAGTGTATAATTGATTATAACTAAAACATAAAAGGAGTAAGGTATGGGTAGTGGTTTTTAGGTCAATATATGAGGTTGAATCGTAAGCAGTGGCAAACGTTCCGAGTAGCATTGTAAATGCTATGAACTAAATTATGCTATATAATATTTTGTTGAAATTTAGCAAATTAGTGAAGATTAGTTTTTTAGATAAGGACTGCCGGTGTAAGGAAAACATGTGGTCCGCAATTATTGTTTCGGCATCATGCTTTCTTTGTATTCCATAACAGTCATGCCTGTAATTCTTTTAAAAACCTTACTGAAATACTGTTGATTTGAATAGCCAACTTCCTCGAATATTTCTTTCGCTCTTCCGTTGGGCTCCAGCAGCAGGCTCTTCGCTTTTTCGATCCTTAGCTTGTTGATATATAGAGACATGTTTTCCCCTGTGGCTTTTTTGAACGCGCTACACAAATAATGCTTTGAAAGATGCAGCTTTTGCGCCACATCATCCAGAGATATTTTTTCATCATAATGGTACTCTATGAAATTAATTGCACTGTTGATCAGCACTGTGGAATTGGAATACCGCGTTTGTCTAATCTCGTTGATCAGTTTTCTGATAAAATCATCCAACAGCTGCAGAATGCTTTGCAGATATTCGGCATTCTCAATCTTGTAGTGGTAATGCTCGTATGTTTTGAACACCTGGCTGTTTTCAAGGAAGAGCCCATAGTTGCTGAAAATATCATTCATCAAGTTGGAATAAAATATTTTTACAAGCTTTGGGTTCACGCCACTTTTTTCAAAGTATCCTCGTACTTCGTCAATCAGTTTTTTAACTCCGTCGATATTTTCCGTACTGATTGCCTCAACGATCTTTTTATTGTGCTCCTTTCTCATGTTAAAGACATTGGGTTCATAAAAGCTTATGCTGTTTGCATTTGCAGAGAAGCGGGTTCCATACTTGTAAAATAAAATCAATTCCTTTTCAGAAAAATCCTTAAATATTGTTTCCGCTTCTTTGATATCATCAAAGACATCCGTATAAATAACGCCCAAGGAACAATCGAAATACTGTTTGACCGAACTGTTCGCCGAGTGAAGCAGCCTATTGAGTTCTGCTTCGCTTAGTGCCTGCGATGACAATAACATCATATAGCGGTTGGCTTGATTCATATAAATATAATCAATCTGTCTTTCTGCCAGTAAGTCCAGAAGGATATTGATCACGGCATGGTTCATTTGATTCAACAGATTAGAGTCGACATCCATCTCACTCTTATTCATGTTGATCATGATACTCATAAATGCAAGCTTTGTATTCGATACGGGAAACTCAATCCTGCTGCAACGATCCAACAGACTTGCATCTAAGTTAAAATCACATTTGATCAGATCAGCAAAGATCGATCGTTTGATGTCATTTTTATTCTTCAGCTCTTTTTCATCCACGTGCTTCGTATTGTTTTGCATATCAAGATTTTTCTTGACGGACTTCATGATTGCAACAAGCTCTTCATCCTCAATTTCCGACTTGAGAATATAATCATCCACATCAATTTTCAAAGCTTTTCTCACATAGGAAAAATCATCATGCACGGTCAAAATCAGGATTCGAGCAAGCTGATTTTCTTTTCGAATTTGTTCAATCAACCAGAGACCGTCTTTTTTCGGCATTTTGATATCCGTTATGATAACATCCGGTAGGTGCTTCATATATTGCTCATAACCCTGTTCGCCGTTGGACGCTTCCGCCACAATCGTGAAGCCGTTTACTTCCCAGTCAATTGTGGTTTTCAGTCCGACTCTTACCAATACTTCATCATCTACGATAAGAACCTTATACATCATTACCCCCATATTTTTCGGTCTCACTATTGAATCGGATGACAGGCAAATTCACAACCACGCTTGTCCCTTTACCTATCTCAGTCTCTATCTCCAGTCCAAAACTTTCTCCGCAATACAGCTTGACTCTCTGGTTAACATTGTTTAGCCCAACTTTGCTGAATTTGCGCTTACTTGAATCATTACCGAATATTGTCCTCAGAATCTCGGGTGCGATACCCGGGCCGTCATCTTCAATTTCAATCATCAGCTGTCCGTCGTTCAGGTATGCGCTGATCTTGACATGGAGCTCCTGCCGCTCGTCTTCCATTCCATAAATGATGGAGTTCTCAACGATTGGCTGCAGAATCAGCTTGGGGACCAAAAGATTCATGCAGGTTTCATCAACGAGATAATCAATGTGCATCGCTTTATTGAAACGCAACTTTTGAATCACAATATAATTCTTTACATAATCAATTTCTTCTTCCAGCGAAATCATTTCTCTTCCCAAATTTGTACTGATTCTAAGGAGCTTGACTAACGCGGTAATGGCTTTGCTTACACTGTTGTTCCCTTGTATCTTTGCCATCCACTTGATTGTGTTCAGTGTATTGTAAAGAAAGTGAGGATTGATTTGCGCATGCAGGGCTTCCAACTCAACCTCCTGCTTTTCCTGTTCTTCTCTGATTAACTGATCGATCAGATTCTGCATTTCGGAAATCATTTTGTTCAGACTATGGCCTAACTGTCCGACTTCATCGCTTGATTTTACTTCTGTTCTAGCCGTTAGGTCTCCTTGCTCTACCTTTTTAATTACGCTCATCATCTTCAGCATAGGCTCGGTATACCGGAATGAGAAAAACAAGAAATACAGGATAATAATGATGCTATAAATAAAGCCCCCGATCATAAGATATTGTTGAATCTGATAAAACTCTCCATACATATAATCCGTAGGAATTGTTTTGATGAGCTTCCATCCGTTGGTTTCAATCGTAGAATAAATAGCCACCTTATCCACATCCGACTGATACAGGATATAATTATGCCCCGCCTTATCGGCCAATACCGTCTGCGCATAAGGTTCCGCATTGATGGACCCGCCGATTATACTTTTATCGGTATGGCTGATAATGTTGCCCTGGGCATCACAGATCAGGACTTCCGTATTTTCACTGTCCTTCAGTTCTCCATATGCCTGCTCCAGAATCACTTCTTCCAGATCAATCAGTAAATACCCGTAAGCTTTCAGCGTGTTGAAATCGACAATCTTCCGGGCAAGAGTAAAGTAGTTCCGGTTAAACTTTCCCGACAGGATCTCAATTTCTTCGCTCTCAGTCGGCAGCCACATAGGCTGTCCCGAAGATTCCGCAAGCTCCGTGTTGATACGCATTGCCCAATTTGCTTTTTTCGATCCGACCGAATAATAAGTATCATTCTGAACCAGGTCAATCACTTCAATGTCATCTCTGGATAAAACGAAATTTCTCAAAACGCGTTCGAAATCATCGACTCTGTATTCATACCTATGATTCAACATATACAGCAGTTCACTGTTCGAAGCAATTACAGTGGAGAACTCTTGTATGTCATCCAATATAAAATTCAGTTTTTCTCCGGCCTCAAATACCGACTGTATCGCCGTCTCGGTGTACTGGTCTTTGATAATATCCTTAACTGTCAGGGAATAAATCAAGGATATGGCCGTAATAGGAATTACGATCAAAACGATTGCCATAATAATCAGCTTCGCACGAAGCGAGTTGAAAACCTTAATTTTGCTCACCATACCCTCCGCCTGACCTATTTCCTTCCAATATTTCCTTTAACTCCTGATCAATCTTTTCCGCTGTTTTGCTGCTGTCCAGATTCAGCTCAATCATGTCATGCAGATTACTGACCAGAACCTTTTCCACCTCATAAAAGTTCGATACTTTCGGCCGCAAATAGATGTTCTGGGGTTTCCATGCCTCAATCACAGCACTCATATGCTTTAAAACAGCGTCCTCACCGGGCTCTGAATTTGAACTTTCAAGGCGTGCCTTGATCACTGGATCTTCATATGCCGATTTCCGTGTAGGAAGGCTGCCACCTTCGGGATGCTTAAGCACCTCCAACTGCATTTCCTTTGCTGTTGCCCAGACGGTGTAAAGCCATGCCGCTTTCTTTTCCTCTTCCGCAGCATACTTGTTGATCCCGATCCCAGAGCCTCCGTATATGTTTGCGCTTCTTTTATCGCCATAGGGTAGTATTGCATATCCTACTTTTCCATTCACCTTGGAATACATCTTATCCTCAATATAGGTATAGTTTTCATCCCAATTTGCCATCATAGCAACATCACCGTCCCGGAAGGCTTTGGCCAAGTCGGTCCAATTCCAGTTGACGCTTTTGGGCGCGGATACGCCGGCAACTTTTTTATAAATATCCAGCGCCTGAATGAAATCTTCATTTAGCACATTAATCTTGGTAAAGGTATCCAATCCCAAGGTGTTAATTTTGTCATCGGAAAAGTAATCCCCCCCATATGCCGCCAGTATATTGGAAAATTCGCAAAAAATCGAATTATGCTCCTGTGCCATCAGTCCGCTGCCATACTGCACCTCTTCATTGGGCACGTTCTCATCAATCCATTTGGCAGCTTCGCAATATCGCTCCCAGGTAAACCCACTTGTCCCCGGGGTCCAATCATAGCCTGCGTCTTTTCGGAATTGCTCCTTGTACTTCTCAAAAATGTCCTTTCTATAGTATAAAATCATTGTTGTGCTGTCAAAGGGAACAGCATAGACATGTTCATCGTTTTTGAAATAGGAGCACACCATTGTTTGATTTTCAAAAAAGTCATCCAGAAACCCTTCGATGCGAGGAAAATTTGGATCTTCGTTATAGGGATTCAATAGTTCGAGATAATCGCTGAAACGATTCAAGGTCTGGTATGGATCCACATAAATAATCTGATACTGGCCCGCCTGCGCGATAAAATCCAGGTTTATCTTTTGGACCAGTGTATCAAAATCCACTGGTTTTATATTGATGTTGATTCCGGTGATTTCTGAAAATTCTTCCCCTTCATGGGAGAGTATGTTCGCATAGAGGTTATTTTCTACGATAAAATTAAGCGTCATACCTTCAAATTGCCTGATGTCATAATTCTCCGGCAAATTAAGTTTCTCGAAGCTTGTCCCCTGAAGATTTGGCCTATCGTCAGGTGCCGTCGGTTCATTTCCTACCCCGCCATTGGAACAAGATGCCAATAAAATGCAAATCAATAGCGGTATAATTACTCTCTTACGCATGAAAAATCCACCCTCTTCTTTTTGATGTCCATTATTCTATCAGATTTTTTCTGCTTTGCAACAGTTCCTTGATCAAAATATATATTTCCTATATTTTAAAAAAGAAAGGGGCCTCTCCTTGATTTCGGCTGAAATCAAGGAGAGACCCCCTATTTACAAGTAATTCGATTGGTTTAATCCTTGATCTTCTTTTTCTTTGGCTTTGGCACCGATGTAACAGGCTCTAAAATGCTGATGATTTCCTTTGCAAAATCCGAATCATCGATATCAAGAATGTAATGCTCCTTTGCGCCGTCGTAAGGGAAGCCTTTTTCGGCATCTTTCATTTTATCCGCGATACAATCAAGCTCCTTTACATATACGATACTATCACAAACCAAAAGGATTGGTTTGTCATTCACATAAACCATATACTCGCCAAACATTTTCTTAGATCTCACAGATCCGACGCCTCGTATCTGCTCACAAGCATATTCAATGAAATCTGCAGTCGTAGCCATTTTGTTTCTCCTTCGTCTCTATTTTTTTCTTATTGAGCCGTTTCCGGTTACAATCGTTCAACAGGAATTTGTATTTCCGTTAAATACTTATCCGGATTCTCTTCATTCCAAGGTCCCCTATGACAGATCTGACGGTTCAATCCCACCATTTTGTATTGATCATGCTCGGTCAGCCAATGAGCGAAGGATACAAATCCGGGCCCGATCTTTTCAAAGGGTCCGTAAACCATGAAGCAGGCCATCATTTCCACTTCCTCCGTTACCCGGAACACGTCCGATTTTTTGTATGCTCCCAGCTCGGGTAGCACCACACACACTTCCACGTCAACGTCAGCCTCCTTATATTCCACATCATGATAAATAGCAAAATTCAAGGTATTCTGCGGCAACCGGGCATGCTCCGACTCCAGTCTTTCCGTCAGCTCTTTCCAAAGCTGACCTTCAGCGAAATAATCTGGGATGATTTTTCTAAGGGTCAATGCAGGATAAGCAGGAATCTTCTTCAGAGTGACATTGCAATGAATCGCTATCTGTTCTTTTCTGAGATCCTGGATTGCAGTATTGATCTTTGCCTCCCGCTCCATCTCCGCGCTGATCAGGGACTGAATTTCCTTTTGCTTGCTTTTCAATTCCTCAATGATATAATCGTCTTGCCAATTCTGCAGAGCCGCCGCAATTTCCGAGACCTGAAAGCCCGAATCCCGGAGAAAAATGATCCTGTGCAGGATGGGGATCTGGTCTACAGAATAGGATCGATACCCGGTAAATTGATCAATTTGGGCAGGCTTTAAAAGACCGGTTTCATCATAATACCGCAGCATCCTGATGGATACCTGGGTCAGTTTCGAAAATTCTCCGATTTTAAACAAAGCATCCCCTCCTTCCATAAAAGGCTTACAGCGCAATTTAGAATACGGCAGCCTTCCAAAAATAACAGGAAGCTGATGATGATATTCTTTATTCAATATCATACATCAGCTTCGATCATTTTACAAATAATGTCGTTTACTTCATCGCCTGCAGAGTCGGGCTGATGATCAGCTTCGGTCCGGTAGCTTCCTGCACCTGTTCAACAGTATAATCAGGATGGATTTCCGTCAATAGGATTCCTTCCGGCGTGATTTCCATGACGCCCATTTCCGTAACGATCATATCAACAACATTGACTGCGGTGTATGGCAAAGTGCATTCTTCCAGTATTTTATGCTTCCCCTTGTTTGTGTGCTGCATTGCAACGATTACCTTCTTTGCACCTACCACAAGATCCATCGCTCCGCCCATGCCGGGAACCATTTTCCCGGGAACGATCCAGTTAGCGATATTCCCGTGGCAATCCACTTCCAGAGAGCCCAAAACAGTCGCATCCACATGTCCACCCCGGATGATGCCGAAGGAGGTCGCGCTGTCAAAGAACATAGCCCCCGGATTGATCGTTACATATTGAGCCCCTGCATTAATAATGTCAACGTCTTCTTTCCCTTTTTCCGCCGCAAGTCCCATCCCCATGATGCCATTTTCCGACTGCAATACGATGTGAACGCCTTCCGGAAGGAAATTCGCTACCATGGTAGGCAATCCGATGCCAAGATTGACGACATCTCCGTCCTTAAGTTCCTTCGCAACTCTTGTTGCAATGATTTCCTTTATATCTGCCATGGCTTTTCACCTCCTACAATTGCATCCACGAAGATTCCCGATGTAACCACGTTGTTTGGATCGATTTCTCCCACCTCTACGATTTCACAAGCGCCGACGATGACGTATTCAGCTGCCGCCGCCATCATTGGATTGAAGGTTCTGGTGGTTGCATTATAAGTGGTGTTTCCGAATTTATCCGTTACGGAGCCTCTGATCAGCGCAAAGTCAGCTTTCAATGGTTTTTCCAGAAGATAGTCTCTCCCATCAATATTGATAACCTGCTTGCCTTCCGCCACGATGGTTCCCACTCCCGTGGGCGTCAGGAATCCACCCAAGCCTGTTCCGCCGGCTCTGACTCTTTCGGCTAGCGTACCCTGGGGAACGAGAATACATTCCAGTTTTTCTTCCGCAACATCCGTATTCATTCTCTGCGCCACTTCCGGATTCAAGCCAACATGGGAAGCGATCAAGGTCTTGATCTGTCCGTTTGTTACTAATTTTCCGACGCCTCTGCCGGGTACACCGGCATCGTTGCAGATGATAGTGAGATTCCTCACATTCTTTTCTACAAGTGCATCGATAAGGATTTCAGGCGTTCCACAGGCCATGAAGCCACCGACCATAATGGATGCGCCGTCCTCAATACCGGCAATTGCTTCCTGTGCAGTCATGATTTTGTTTTTCATATTGCGTTATCCTCCCTAAATCAACTTTCTCTTAACGATTTCCGTGAGTACGAAGGAGGCGACATCCTCTGCATAAGTATGTGCACCGAAGCCTGCATCATATCCCAATTCCTGAGCAATTTCATGGGAAATTCTGGGCCCTCCGCATACGAGAATCACTTTGTCTCTGATTCCTTCTGCTTCCATTAGCTCAACAAGGTTGGTGAGATTTGCAATGTGTACGTCCTTCTGGGTTACGATCTGCGATACCAAAATTGCATCCGCATTGGCTTCGATTGCTTTTGCAATCAGAACTTCATTGGGAACCTGGCTACCCATATTGATGGCTTCGATTCCATGATATCGTTCCAGTCCGAAATGTCCGTGGAAGCCCTTCATGTTCATGATCGCATCGATACCAACAGTATGCGCGTCCGTACCGGAGCAGGCCCCCACGATGACCACATCTCTCTTGATATTTTCAGTGATATATTTTTCGCATTCCAGCCGGTCCATCACGTCAACTTCAACTTTTGTAACTTTGATGGTCGTGTAGTCAACGGTATGCTGACATTTTCCATACATTACAAAGTAAGTAAAGCCGACCATGTCCTTGGAAAATACAACTGCAGGCTCATCGAGTCCCATCTTTTTTGCTAGTATTTTTGCTGCTTCATTTGCTTCTTCGCCGTAAGGCACCGGAAGGGTGAAGCTCAGCTGCATCATACCATCATTCATGGTATCTCCGTAAGGCTTCACTTTCGTTAAATCCACGTCTGTCGTTGCAGCAGCTGCACATGTTGTATGTGAACCCATTATTTTGCACCTCCCAGCATCAATGTAATAAACGGATTGAAATAAGTATCGTCTTTCACGCAGACTCCAGCAAGGCCTTTGCCTCCGTCTCTCGGACGTTTTACACCGCCGAACTTTCCTTTTTCAATTGTGGAGAAAAGGCCTTCCTTTTCGATTTCACGCAGCAGCTTATCAGCTTCAGAAAGCACGAACTGTGCTCTTTTCTGCATGATTCCGTCATGCTTGTATTCCACTTCGTCCCCGATGGCTCTTGCATTGTTGAAGATGTATTTTGCATTTTCAATGGAAAGCATTCTGTCCTGCAGATGAGGGGTGTGGATCGCTTCTGTCAGCATTCCGAGCAGCTGAAGAGATTGACCGGACCAAACTGCAATCAAGTTGAACAATGCATCCTGGATATGTCCTTTGAAAATGTCTCCGGTCATATACTTTGTCGGAGGCATGTATTTCAGCGGAGCATTCGGGAAGATTTCTTTTGCCATAATCGCCTGTGCCAGTTCATAAAGAAATCCGTTCTCAATATCGGGTTCCATTTCGAAGGCATGGCCAAGGCCCATCTGCTCTTCCTTGATATTTGCAAGAACAGCGAACTGCTCGTTGATAAACTGCGATGCAAGTACGGTATGTGCTGCTTCATAAGCATCATCTGTCGTCAAATAGTTGTCTTCCCCGGAGTTGAAGATGATTCCGCAATATCCGATGATAATTCTTGAGAAGTACTGGTCAACCAGCGTTCTCTGCATATTAATATCACGGAACAGGATGCCGTAAAGTGCGTCATTCAGCATGACATCCAGTCTTTCAATCGCTCCCATCGCTGCGATTTCAGGCATGCATAAGCCGGAGCTGTAGTTGCATAATCTGATGTATCTTCCAACTTCCTCACCAACCTCGTCGAGGGCTTTTCTCATGAGTCTGAAGTTCTCCTGGGTGGCATAAGTTCCGCCAAAGCCTTCTGTCGTCGGTCCGTAAGGTACATAGTCCAGCAAGCTCTGGGCCGTTGTTCTGATCACCGCAATGATATCGGCACCCTGTCTTCCAGCCGCCTGTGCCTGGATGATATCTTCGTAGATGTTTCCGGTTGCAACGATTACATAAAGATACGGCTTTTTACCTTCTCCGATCGTTGCGAGATAATTGTTTCTCTTTTCTGTCTGTGCCACGATCTTATCAAGCGCATCCTTGACCAGTGGGATGATTTTCGCTTCCGCTTCCGCTGGGGAAGCCATCGGCAGTTTCATGAGGTCCAGTTCGCCGGCAGCCATCTTTTCTGCGATTGCCTGCGGGTTCAAACCTGTCTGAATCATTGCATTGCCGATCCAGTAAGCAGCGCCTCTCGGCAACCCGCCGCCATCCTGAATAGCGTCTACTACAACATTAGGAAGTGGTGTATCTACATCATCTACTCCATCCACTCCTAAAAGTCTCAGGACAGTTCTTTCTGTGCTTACAGTGGTATGTCTGTCAACAAAAGTCTGCATACTCTCAGCAATTCTTGCAGCGCTGGATCTTGCGCTGTCAATCACCTTCGGGTCGAGATTTAACTTACTCTTCATCCTTTTTCCTTCTTTCCTTATTATTTTTGCAATGTATGCGAGATATTACGATTGATGGAGCAAGTAATTTCTCGCATTCTCAATAATTTCATCATATATTCCAAGCATCTTCGCTATGTTTAACGCATCCTTCGGTATCTCCTCATCGTTTTCCGCATGATAAAGGCGATAATCCATATATTTTTGTATGATCTCAATTCTCTCTTTGCGGTTTGCATAGCGGAGTTCCTTTTCAAGCTTTTGAAAGTCCGCATTTGCAAGACCTCTGACCTGCATATTCTTGATGTCTTCCCCTACCGTCACGCTGTCAAAGTGGGTGGTGATCAGGCTTATGTAGGATCTGGATTTTAAATATCCAACCAGACTTTTGGTAAGCGCCAAACCCTCTATGGGGTTTGTACCGCTTGCGATCTCGTCGATCAGAAGCAATGACCGATCCTTGCTCTGGTCCAATATTTCCTTAAGCTCTTCCATTTCACTTCCGAAGCTGGAAAGCCCCCGCTGCATCGATTGACTGTCTCCGATCAAAATATGGATATAATTTGATAGTCCGACCTTGGCTGCACTGCATGGAACAAAAAACCCATACTGGGTCAGCATGGCGACCAGGCCGACCAAT
>Ga0366801_1015_pt1 | contig 29499 bp, 29 predicted proteins | sample BONcelN113001E15_FD_207033 | JGI IMG/M metagenome (GOLD analysis project Ga0366801, IMG submission 207033) | Enriched cells from coal bed in the Powder River Basin, Montana, United States - BONCAT cells N11 rep3 HSBNCT.N11.300.1.E15 ... | reverse complement strand
ATTTAAAAAATCCAGGAGTTTCATATGTTATTTTGCGGCCAAGTACATTGCTAAAAGCTCTTGCAATCTGATAATAGTCTAATGCTTCTGATCCTGTAATTGTAAAGGTCGTATTTTTATAGGTTTCAGATTGATGAAGCACAGTAGCAATGGCTAGTCCTATATCGGCTGCATCAATAAAGCTTGTCTTGCTTTTACCGGCAGGTATAAAAATTTTATCCTGCTCTCTAATTTCAACCGAATGGATACCTGATAAATTTTGCATAAAGAATCCCGGACGGATATGCGAATATGGCAAGCCTATTTGCTCAATATATCTTTCAATTTTATAATGTGGCGGTATTCTATTATTCTCTATCCCCATCAAGGATAGGAATGAAACAAGACGAATACAACTTTCCTTCATCGCACGGATAAAAGGATATAGGTCCTGTGGCTTACTTAGATGAGGTGGTCTCATCAAGAAGACTCGATCTACTTCACAGAGGGCATTTTTAAATGTATTATGATTTGTAAAATCCAATTTTACCACTTCAACTCTATCCCCAAACTTGTTCTTTATTTTATTTGGATCTGTTCCGCAAGCAACTACTTTCTCATCAAGTTTTAGCAATTCTTCGATCACATAAGCTCCAACATTTCCGGTAGCGCCCGTAACAAGTATTTTCATTTAGTTATATCCTCCTCACATAGAAATTCTTTTTCTCTTATAATCTGCCGTCATATATTTTGTAAACGCTCTTAATAGCAAATCGATATTTAGATTGTTAATACCATGTTATGCAATGTAAAAACTATCCTACTATAAAGGAAGTTGCTTCATTACTCCTTGTTCCATAATTCGGTTTATCAATTCATGTAGCTTTTCATTTGTAAGAGGGTCTGACTGTTTAAACCAATAACTCATGATGGCAATCATTGCGGATAATGTGTATTCCAAAATATAATCCAACTCTTTTCGGTTAGCATCAGGTTTATCATTAAAAATCTGCATTATAATTGGCTTAACTGAATTTTTGAGTTTGCTTGCAAATGCAGGATCTCCGTTCTCTCCAAGAAGAACAGAGTAATACGTATTATTCTGTTTATAAAGATCAAAAAAAGTATCTAATGGCATTCCCAATAAACCAGATGGCGTTAAAACTGGTGGCAGCTCATTAAGAGAAGGGATTAATGAGTTTTCAATTTGTTCAAGGACATCGTATACATCAGTGAAATATTCATAGAATGTACTTCTGTTATATCCAGCTTTATTTGTAATATCCTTTACTGTTATTTTCTCAATCCTTTTTTCACAATATAATGACCAGAAAGTATCAATTAAATTCTGTTTGGTCTTGGCTGTAATTTCAATCCTTTTACTCATTTATATACCTCTCTTTTGAAATCCGACAAACCGAAAGCATTGTTGGTTGATTATAATTATCATTCTATTTATAATCAAATTATACGACACGATGTCGGATTATACAAGGAGGAAAAGATATGATTACAATTCTTTGCTCAGGTTCACGTGGTGATTTTCAACCATATATTGCACTTGCACAGCAACTAAAAAAATTAGGGAAGGATGTCCGAATCACTGGAAGTAAAAGTTTTGAAGGCTTCATTCGTAGCTATGGAATCGATGTTTATCCTATTGAGGCTGATATTGAAACACTGAATGTGGACCCAAAGCTATTGAAAGCTGCCGGCTCATCTGATAATCCTTTGAAAATGCTTTTGACTTTCAATAAAATGAAGGAATATGGTATTTATATGGTAAACGATTACTACTCTGCCTGCGAAGGAAGTGAACTCATCATATACCACCCAGGCTGTACGATCGGCTATTTCGCAGCACAGAGACTTGGTATTCCTTCTGTCCTTGCGTCTCCCTTCCCAATGCATAAGACTAAGGAATATTTATCGGTAGTGATGTATGGAAAAACACAATCAAATATTCTTACCAAAAAAATCAGCTATGCCATGATTCAGGGAATGCTGTGGATGGCCTCAAAGGATTCTGTTGAAGGATTCTGGAAACAACGTTTTGGAAAGGTGCCCGACAATTTTGGCAGCCCCTTTGAAAAGCATACAGATAATAGACATCCGGCCATTGTCTCTTGCAGCAACTTTGTTTTCAAAAGACCAGATGATTGGAACGGAAATATTCATCAGAGTGGTTATTGGTTTGTTGAAGAGCCTCGTGATTACACTCCATCCGATGAGCTTGCCGCTTTCTTAAGCACTGATGAAAAGCCTGTATATATAGGATTCGGAAGCATGACTTCCTTTGAAAAACATGATGGGCTGGCAGAAATGGCAGCGGAAGCGATTGTTAAAAGCGGAAAACGTGGTATAATCTGCGGCATGGGAAAACTGGCAAATCTTCCGAAAAATATCATCGCAATTGATAGCATTCCTCATTCGTGGTTGTTTGAGAGAGTTTCCGCTGTATGCCATCATGGTGGAGCAGGCACAACTGCGGCAGGATTTCAAGCAGGAATCCCCAGCACTATCGTACCATTCTCCAATGATCAGTTTGCATGGGCTCATAGGGCATATGACTTAAGGGTTGGTGCAAAGCCCATTCCTAAAAAGAAATTGTCTGTAGATAAACTTGCAGATGCAATCAAGTTTGCATTAACTGATAAAATCGTTTCAAATGCTAAAACCCTCGGCAAAAATATTGCTACTGAAAATGGGGCAATGGAATGTGCAAAAATTATTGTAAAGTGTCTTGAGAGGTAACGGTATGGAACTTGCTGTGAATTGGAGAAAATCATTTTTTACAATCTATACAGGCCAGGCATTTTCACTTTTAAGTTCCAGTGCTGTACAGTTCTCAATCATCTGGTGGATTACCATGGAAACAGGCTCAGCTATGGCATTGACAATAGCTAGTGTCGTCGGCTTGTTGCCACAAGCTTTTATTGGTTTATTTGCAGGAGTTTGGATTGACAGGTTCAACCGTAAAAAAATAATGATTATAGCTGACTGTGTAGTAGCATTATCAAGCTTGTTTTTGGGAGCTTTATTCTTTATTGGTATTCAAAAAATTCTATTTGTTTATATAGTTCTATTTGTCAGAGCTTTGGGCGAAACTTTTCATAAACCGGCTCTACAAGCTGCTATTCCACAACTGGTTCCTTCATCTGAACTTACAAAAGCAGGTGGATTTGGGCAAATGATTCATTCAGCATGCTCTATGGCCGGGCCTATGCTTGGTGCGTTTTTAATGAGCGTGACAACACTTCAATATGCAATGCTTGTTGATGTTTTGGGAGCTGTTTTTGCAGTATTAACGTTATCTTTTGTGAAAGTGCCGAAACATACCATAGATCAGAAAAGCAAATTAAGTATCATACAAGATATGAAGCATGGGATCTGTGCATTTAAATCAAACAAGGCGTTGCTCCGACTTTCCATTCCCATGTTGATATCAACCATCATTTTTGTTCCTTTGGGAACACTGCTTCCACTCATGGTTAAGCAGTATTTTAATGGAACAGCATGGCACAATGGCATTGTACAAACCTTGTTTTCCAGTGGGATGTTGATTGCAGCAATGATAATTGGTATTACGGGAGGACTCAAAAAACAGTTTTTAATGATTTCAATTTCTACGAGTTTATTAGGTATATGTGCACTAATTGGTGGTATTTTACCAGCACATTTATTTTGGGTATTCTGTATCGTTGTGTTTGTAATGGGGGCAATGGGCATGGGTTTCAACATTCCCTTTACTTCCTACATTCAAAGAACCGTTCCATCCAAAGACCTGGGGAAAGTCATTTCTCTTGTTACAAGCGTTATGAGTTTCGGAGCTCCTGTGGGAATGTTTATTGCAGGTCCCGTATCAGAATTCATTGGAGTAAGCAACTGGATGATTTGTGCAGGAGTAATTATGATTTTTATTGGTTTACTATGTTATTTTCTAACCAGAAAGTTTGATATTGCATTGGAAAGTGAGGTTGTTTCAAAATGAGAAGTAAAATTATAAAAAGTATTTTAGGTATACTTCTATTGACTATTTCACCATTTTTCATCTTAGCTATTGCTGCCATTTTGTATGTTCTCCTTAAAATGATTGGAGGCGCATCGTTTTTAGCAGGAGTTCAGTCTTTTATTAATTTTATCTACAGCCTTGTACCACTTTTCCCTTATCTGACAACGATACCTATAATTGCTGTTGCAATTATATTAATATTTAAAAAAGACAAGAAATCTCGAAGTATATTACAAAAGCGCTGAAATTGTGTTCGAATAAGCTCTGTTTAAGATAAGTTCTTCGGACCCTACATTTTATACAACTCCCACCTGCAGTCGCTGACCAGATATTTCAGCTCGTAGCTCTTCATGTCGCCGTCAATTTCACTTTGGCAGCGGTAAACAAAGGCTCTGATTCCGGCCGTCTTGATTTCATCCACACTGATGACCTTATCCACATTCACCTTGCGGACCGAGCCCTCCCGGTCGCTGTAGCGAAACTTGATCGGATGGGGCTTCTCCTTTGACTTGAACCAGACTGCGGCTTCAATGGGTTCTGCTAATATTTTCACTGTCGGTACCCTCCCATCATAATAAAATCACTGTCATTTGTTCCGCCCTGTATTGCATTGATATTGCCGTTAGCAAACCTTCCTCTGATAATGGATCTCGTTCCGTATTTCGCCCGGATCTTATCAACCACCTTATCAAGGGCCTGCAGCTTTTCACTGTCGCACTTGTCAAACAGGGAAAACTGCCTTGCCTCGGAAACCTGAAAATCCGAAACGTGTACCCCCAGATGCCTGATGGGCTCACCCTTCCAGCATTGGTTGAAGAGAATGCAGATGGAATCATAAATTTCCGTCGTCGTGTTGATGCAGTTCCGCAGCTTCATCTGATGGCTGTACCGTATGAATCCGTCTGTTTTTATCGATACGGATACCAGAGACGCCATGTAACCCAGTCTTCTCAGGCGCATTGCGACACGCTCCGTCAAAGCCAGAAGGATCATAAAAGCCTCGGTGCGATCCGTCACATCATGGCTTATTGTGGTGCTGTTCCCCACGCCCTTCTGTATGATTTCGCTGTTCAGGGTAACCTCCGAAGCATCGATGCCGTTGGCAAACTCCCAGACCACGAGCCCCGGAGACTTCAGCAGTGCCTTCATATGATTTGGATCCGCCTTTGCCAGATCGCCGATGGTATTGATGTTGATCTTCTGCAGCTTCTGGGCAGTCGCCCTGCCTACCATAAACAGCTCTCCGACAGGCAGAGGCCACATCTTTTTTCCCATTTCCCCGGGCCAGAGTGTATGAATCTGATCCGGCTTTTTCAGCTCAGAGCCCATCTTTGCCAAGAGCTTGTTGCAGGATACGCCCACATTTACCGTGAACCCAAGTTCCTCTTTGATTCTTTTTTTTATTTCATAAGCGACGTCAAGGGGATCCCCGAATTTGTTTTGCGATGCGGTGTAATCCAGGAAGCATTCGTCTATGCTGTATCGTTCCACCAGCGGCGTGTACTCACACAGAATATGATACATGGCATTGCTGCAGAGCATGTAGAGATCATAATTCGGTGGATATACGGCAAGCTCCGGATATTTCTGCTTCGCTTCAAACAAGCTTTGTCCTGTTGCAATTCCGTATTTCTTGGCCGGAATCGATTTTGCAAGTATGATCCCATGCCGGTTCAGCGGATCGCCCGAGATCGCGGACGGAATTTCTCTTATGTCGATCGGATAACCTTTTTCAAGCATAGCTGCAGCAGTCCAACTTAGATACGCGCTATTTGCATCAATGTGAAAGATTGTTCTCACGATTTATCACCTTCTTTTTTTTGTAAGATCATCATAACAGAACGTATGTTCTTTTGCAACAGAAAAGATATTCCAAATATAGAAAAATCCCGCCAGAATTCTGATGGGATTCGCTGCTTTTTAAGGACAGATTCCTCTGTCATCTTATTGATTATAAAAGATCGTCATGTGAAGGTGTATCGTTTTGTCCCCGTCGTTCCGGTAGCTGTGGGACACATCCGATCTAAAGTGAATGGAATCTCCGTCAGTGAGCTTGAATTCCCTTCCTGCAATGTTTATAACGACTTCTCCTCCAAAGGTGGTGACAAATTCCTCCGTACCCATGAGATGGGGCTCGGATTTTCTGCTGCCGCCGGGTTTCATTTCTACATAGAATTGCTCAAATTTTCTTGTTTCATCAAAGGTGATAATCGGATAGTTGTAAAATCTGTCCTCATCCTCAATCAGCGGAGTGATTTCATCTTTCCTTACAATTTCCACATCACTTTTCGCCTGATCCAATAAGGACGTAAAGGAAATTTTCAGCCCATTGGCGATTTTCCAGACCACAGAAATGGTAGGATTCACTTCTCCCCGTTCGATCTGACCAAGCATGCTCTTGCTGACACCTGACAGCTTCGCCACCTGGTCCAGGCTTAGTTTCTTATTTTCCCTGACTGCCTTCAGGTTATTCGCCACAATTCTATTTACATCCATCTTTTTCTCCTAAAGTCTTGACAATATACTGCACAATTTGTATAATATGCAATACGAGTCGCACTGCACATATCATGCACTATATTATACCACGTTTTTTATGGGAGGGTACATATGTTTCATTTTTATTCTTTTATCTCTTATATTTTTATTACGGCATACACACCGGGGCCGAATAACATCATGGCCATGAGCAATGCAAGCAGGCTGGGCTTCCGAAAAAGCGTTCCATTTGTCCTTGGAATGCTATTGGGATTTATCGTCGTTATGATCCTGTGTACGCTGTTCAGTGCGGGGCTGTATGCCTTGATACCGAAGATCAAACCGTTTATGCTTGTCCTCGGTGCCGGCTATATGCTTTATCTTGCCTGGAAAATATGGAAAAGCGATTCGGATATCGAAGTGCAGGATACAAAAAGCAGTTCTTTCTTATCCGGATGCCTGCTTCAATTTGTAAACCCTAAGATTATGATTTATGGGATTACAGCCATGTCGTCCTATATCCTTCCGGTTTTCCAGAACACTCTGATTCTAACGGGTTTTGCCCTGCTGCTTTCGCTGGTGGGCTTTTCCGGCTCAATCTGCTGGGCCGCTTTCGGCTCCGTCTTCTCAAGAATATTCAGGGAGCATAGAAAGCTGCTCAACGGAATCATGGCACTCCTGCTTGTTTATTGTGCGGCATCCCTGTTTCTTCCGTTATAGTTCAACCCATAGCCATCGCTTAACTACTATGATTCTATTTTTCCAAACGGTTCAGATCAGGATGATAATATCTTCCTTTCTTTGCAGTACTCTTCCCATATTGTATCGCATGCACCGGGCAGCGGTTAATGCATCCCAGACACTGGGTGCAGACCTTCCCCCAAACCGGCTTATCGGTTACCTTGATGGTATGTACCGGACAGATCTCCTCACAGATTCCGCAGCCAGTGCAGGTGTCATCGACGGAGAAGCTTTTGGTTTGCAGGGCAAAACGGTTAAACATGGGATTGACCAGTGCTGTTTTCAGGGCAGGGAATCTGCCCGGGATCGTCAGATTTACGTTTTTCTGCCTGCGGCTGATGGTTTTATTGATTTCCGCAAGCATTCTCTCTGCTGCCTTCAGCTTTTCCGCTTCCAGATCTTTGGGATCCACATCGAATCCAGGAATATAGTTGTTCGGCATCTGGATCGAGAATGCACTGTCAAGGGTGAGCCCCTTTGCAGCGAGGGCCTTCCTGATTTTCTTTGAGGTCCTCCCTTCATCATTGCCGCAAGTGCTTAGATAAAATGCATATGGCTTTCCCGTGATATCAAGCCTTCTTATGAAATCCAGCACCATTTTAGGCGGTGCCCAGGCGTAGATTGGGAAGACAAAACCAAGCGGCTCGTTTTCCCCCAACTCGTACGGATAGACATCCTTGTGCTGATCCATCAGCTTTGCAATGGAAACCACGCGATCCCCCTGTGCTTCTGCAATATTACTCGCAGCGTATAGGGAATTTCCGGTTCCAGTAAAATAAAAAATCATAAAAATTCATCTCCTTTTCCCAAATGATTCAGTTCGTCCTCAATTTGTTCAACGTTATTTTATCATAAATTATTCCAACAGAAAAGGCCACCGAAGTTTGAGACTTCGATGGCCATGGTCATTGATTTTGTAAACTAGTTGATTCTGTTATTGGTTTCAGTCTTTCTATTTCTTGTCCGCCTTAAGAACTGCGTTCAGCAATACGCTTGCGCCTTCCGTGCAGATTTCAACTGGAGTGAATTCAGGTTCACAGTGGCTATGGCCATCTTTAGACTGAACAAAGATCATGGTAGTCGGCAACATGTAGCTTGCAAACTGCGCATCATGTCCTGCACCAGCCAAGATATATCTGTTTGGAATTCCAAGTTCATCCGCACTTGCTTTCACATACTCAACAAGTTCCTTGTTAAAGTATACTGTGTCACGCTGCCAAGCCAATGCAATCTCGCACTTGCATCTTGCCCATTCTCTCGTTTCAAGGCTCTTAACAATCTCAAGAACCTTTGCTCTTACTTCAGGATCTTCATGTCTTACATCAATGGAGAAATCGATCATATCAGGAATTACAGTGTGTACGTTTGGATGACACACGATTTCGCCGGTTGTGTAAACCAGTTCCGGTCTGCCAAGCTTGTCGATTTCTTCGTGGAGATAGCAGAGCGCCTGAGCGGCTGCAAATAATGCATCCTGTCTCTTATGCATCGGAGTGGTTCCTGCATGGTCAGCCTGACCGAAGAATTTGATTCTGTAGTTGAACATACCCATAACACCGGTTACAGCACCAACATTTTCGCCGGCATCTTCAAGAATTGGGCCCTGTTCGATATGAAGCTCAAACATCGCTTCATATTTGTCTTTGCTCAGTCTATTTTTTTCTTCTCCCTTGTATGGGCTTGCGTTTAAAGCGTCGCCGAACGTAGTGGTTTTATCTAAAACGCTTACGGAAGCCAGCATATTTTCCTTTTTAAATTTCTTGGAAATATCCGCAGGCAGATAGTCATAGCAAACAACGCCGGAGGACATCATTGCAGGCGGATAAAGGGAGCCTTCCTCGTTTGTCCAAATCATGGCTGTGAGCGGATGTCTGTGAGGAATATTTTCAGCTACTACAGCTTCCAAAACTTCCATACCAGTGATTACGCCAAGAATACCATCGTAATTTCCGCCATTTTTAACGGAGTCAGCATGGGATGCCATTACGATTCTCTTCAATCCAGGTTCTGAACCCGGAATCGTAGCATACATATTTGCCATGTCATCACACTCGATCGTAGCCCCGATTGCTTCCATTCTCTTTACAAAATAATCTCTTGCCTGATGCGCTTCAGGGGAAAGGGAGTATCTGGTAATTCCGCCATGCCCGGCGTCACCGAATTTCGCGAATGTAGTGATCTTGTCTTCCATTCTTTTGTTGTCACAAGTAAACATAATACTTACACTCCTTATAAATATTTATTTTGATTTAAATTAATAAAAAAATCAACAGGTTCTAAGGGGTTTTCTTTGATACATTTCATGGTTCCTACCTCTCGGCAGCGCCGTTTTACAAGCTATGGAACCATTATATCGTTAGCCTCGATACTTGGCGGCTTTGCCGCAACGAAGCTAACGATGCAATGGTTCCTACCTCTCGGCAACGCCGGATTGCAATCTATGGAACCATTATAACACTGATTTTGTCGAAATGTTACTAGTTTCGTAAATTGATAAAAAAAGAGAATTCTTCGACTCATATATAAAAGGATACTGCTTTTTGCACATTGCTGTCAAGCAGTCTTTTCCTGCTTTGGTCGTCGCAATATTCTGACAAAAACAACGCCGCAAGTATCTCAACTTGAAAGTTCCTGCTTCACTAGCTCAACAAATTCGTCCCACCTGCCTGCATTCAGCAAAAGATCCGGGCAGTGCTTTCCCGAAAAATCTTCATGTTTTTTTACACTGTCGATCTCCAGATCGTAGGCAACAAGAAGCATTGCGGTAAGCTTCGCCGTATTGGTCAAGGTCTGCTCATAGTTGTTCTCCGGATTGATGCACATCTCAATTCCGACTCCGTTTAAATTTCCTCCGTCCTTCTCCAGCCCGTCGCCGGCGTGGAAGGCGATCTCGTTGTCGGGAATATGATAGTAGATCTCATTGGCATCCACTGTATAATGCCAGGATTTCTGCTGATTGTCCGCCTCTTCATGAAGGTAATTGTTGTGGGATGCCGCATCGGCATTTCTCCCTGCATTCCCTGTTTCATGAATGACGATATATTTGATCCGTCTTTTCTGCCCCGGCCGTTCCTGGGTCTCCTTCGGAACAAAGTCCGTTATAACGGGAATGGCGTCAACCTCCGTCACCGCTTCCCGAAGCTCGGTGGGCAGACCGGTGATGTATAAATAGGCAGCCATACTGATTGCCGCTATGAATGTCGTAATAACAAGCAGAAAGATTGCCATTCTGCCTTTCTTGATCCTTATTTTCTTCCTCTTCCCCATATAATTCCCCCTTCTCGTGATTTCTATCTCAATGCGATTGATTCGCTAAATCTCATAAATAAAATTGTCGATGAGCCTTGTTTTTCCGACATAGACGGCAGCCGCAACCAAAGCAGGCGCTTCTACCCTGTTTACTGGGAGTAGTGTTTCCAGGTCAACGATTTCGGCATAGTCAAGTCTCACAGCTGCTTCGGAAGCAATCTTCTCTCTGATGGATCTTTGTATTTCTACGGATGCCCTGATTCCTGCCGCAAGCTTCTTTTCCGCAACCCCCAAGGCTTCCTTCAGTATTGCGGATGCTTTTCGTTCCTCATGATTTAAATAGATATTTCGGGAACTCTTCGCAAGACCATCGGCCTCTCTGATCGTCCCACAGGCAATTACTTCCAGATCCAAGTTCAGGTCTCTGACCATTCTCTTGATGATAGCAACTTGTTGGGCATCCTTCTGACCGAAATAGGCTCGATCCGGCTTCACGATGTTGAACAGCTTCATCACCACGGTACAGACGCCCCTAAAATGTCCCGGGCGGCTTTTCCCGCACAGTGTATCCGTCAGTCCATTCATGTCCACAAAGGAACAGAAATCCTCTCCGTACATTTCTTCCGCTGTTGGGTGAAATATCAAGTTTGTACCTGCAGAAGCGCAGACGATGATGTCCTTCTCCAAATCTCTAGGGTAAGTCTCCAGATCTTCCTTTTTTCCAAATTGTAAGGGATTGATAAAAATGCTGACCACAACACGGTCATTTTCTTTTGCAGCCCTGTTCATCAGGCTTTGATGTCCTTCGTGCAAATATCCCATGGTTGGTACAAATCCGACGGTCAGTCCTTCTGTCCTCCAAGCCTTTACATTCTCACGAACTTCTTGAATGGTGTTACCTATTTTCATTTTTTTTCCTCCTTTGCGGTGAAGTTTCATCGAATACCGCCCGCAGATAAATTGTAGCATGACGGGGGTTTGTTTTCAATTATTATGATTTCAACTTGTTATGATTTCGACTTCCCTACTTTTATTCTTGAATTTGGAAAGTAATCGGAATATAATTCTATGAAAGCACAGAGAATCAAAACGATGGATAAGTTAGGAGTGAAACCCATGAAAGCATTATTTCCCGAACCGATCTTAAATCTGCCGGAGGCAGATATCCCTCTGCCTGGGCTCCGTGCCTATCTATCACAGGGCAGCGATCATCAGATCATCTTTATGAATTTTTCAGAGGATGTCGATTTGCCGGAGCATACCCATGATGCCCAGTGGGGGATCGTTCTTGAAGGAAAAATCGAGATGACGATAGATGGCAAAACAGAGCTTTACCAAAAGGGCGACCGGTACTTCATCCCTAAGGGAATCAAGCATTCCGGAAGAATTTATGCAGGATATGCGGATATGACCTACTTTCAGCAGAAGGATCGCTATTCTGTGAAAAATCAAAAATGATCCCTGACCGGCTTATGCAAGTATAGAAACCCTGCTCTCTCATCATACTATTCATCATCTATGAAATAACTTCAAAAGGAGTCAAGGGTATGGACCACAGTGAGAAAAGTCAGAATCAATGGAATAAAAAAGATACACAAAAAAATGAATGTCCAAAAAAGGATAAGGATGGGAACTGCCTTGTGCCAGGAATTTATAGTGACTCCGATCCAGTCGGTGGGAGCTGAATAATACAATAAAAAGGCCATGGAATTTGATCCTTTTCCATGGCCTTTCCTTTTGAGAATTTATGAAAGGTTGATTGGGTTTGCTTAAAGACTGAAAAACCGATTGATCTCAATTTCAGCATTTTCCGGTGAATCGGAGCCGTGGATCACATTTTCTGTCGTGGATTTTGCGAAATCTCCCCGAATGGTTCCCGGAAGCGCATCTTCAAATTTTGTCGCACCGATGAGGATCCGCATTCCCTGGATCACGTTTTCTCCCTCGACGATCATGCCCCATACCGGGCCAGACATCATATAGCCCTCCATGTGAGGATAAAACGGCCTGTCTGCAACATGGGCATAATGTTCCCGTAGAACCTTCTGATTCAGATTCATTACCTTTATAGCGACAATGTCGTATCCTTTTGATTCGATTCTTTCGATGATGCGCCCGGTCAGTTTTCTTTCCACCGCATCCGGCTTCAGCATAATATAGGTTCTTTCCATTTTCGGTCTCCTCCTATTATTTCTGAGCTTCCAGCTGCTCCTTGAGAATTCGTTTCATGATCTTGCCAGTACTGTTTTTCGGCAAACTAGAAACAAATTCGATATGACGCGGCAGCTTGTAAGCGGCGAGTTTTTCTCTCATGAAGCGAAGAAGCTCTTTGGAATGGCATTCTTCTCCTTCCTTCAGAACAACGTAGGCCTTTACAGATTCACCCCTTAGATTGTCCGCCAGTCCGATGACGGCAGCTTCCTTTACTTTTGGGAATTGATAAATTACTTCCTCTACTTCCCTTGGGTATACGTTCAAGCCTGCAACGATAACCATATCCTTTTTCCTGTCTACGATATAAATATAACCGTCCTCATCCATCTTTGCCAGATCTCCCGTATGAAGCCAACCGTTCAGCAGTGTGCTGATCGTGGCCTCAGGCTGATTATAATATCCAAGCATGACGTTGTCTCCACGCACAGCCAGTTCTCCAACCACCTCCGCCGGTAGTTCATTTTCATTTTCATCAATGATTTTGCATTCTATACCCGGAAGCGGCAGCCCGATGGAGCCTTCTTTCTGGATCCCGTCCGGCGGATTGAAGGATACGGCAGGAGATGCCTCCGTCAATCCATAGCCTTCTACGATAGGGAGTTTCATGATTTCTCTGGCCTGCCTGTAAATCTCAACCGGCAGCGCTGCTCCTCCCGAAACAGCTAAACGGAGCTTCGGGAACGAGATATTCTTCTTTCCTGCTTCCAATAGAACGACATACATCGAAGGAACTCCCATAAAGACTGTGATCTCGTCCTTCAGCAAAGTTTCGATGACCTCTTTCGGTTGGAAGGATTCCAGAATCGTGATTGTGGCTCCGGAATAAAGCGGCATAAGAATGCAGGCCGTAAATGCGAACACATGAAACATTGGTAATACACACATGTAAATGTCATCCTGTTTTGCATGAAGCCCAATATAGCACTGCTCTGAATTTACAACCAGATTTTTGTGCGTCAGCATGGCAGCCTTTTGTTTTCCGGTTGTTCCGGAGGTATATAAGAACGTAGAGATTGCATTTTCATCGGAAAAATCTTCGAAGCCTTCCGTTGAAATGTCTGAAATCTCTTGATGAAATGCTTCATCCAATAGGATGAGTGTAATACCAAGGGCTTTTTCTACCGCTTCTTTGGTGAGCTTTGCTTTCTGCAGGATCAAAGGGTGCATGATCATAAATTTCGCTTCGGAGTCCTTTACGACATAAACAATTTCCTCCATGGTTAGCAACAGATTGATGGGTACAATAATTCCGCCGTTCCTCACCGTTCCAAAATAGGAATAAATAAATTCCGGGGAGTTAAGACAGCTCAGCACAACCTTGTCGCCTACCTTCAGTCCGGCTTTTTTCAAATAGCTCGCATAGGCTAAAACCATTTGATCCATCTGCCCGTATGTGATGCTGTTTCCCTTGAAATTTAATGCTATTTTATCGCCGATATCATTCGTCTTGTAAATGTCTCCAACCATAGTAAAACTCCTTTATCAATTCGTTTTATTTTATTATAATAAGCTACTTATCTGTTTGCAATGTAGATTATCCTTTTTTTAGAAACTTCTTTTCTAAATCGTTCAATTTGTTGCAAAAAAGTGGCTGCGCCACTTCCGCTAGGGAACCCTATGGTTCCCTTCGGCGGCTGCAAGCAGCCTGAGCACCCTCCTTTATCGGCGAGGGGGGCCCCCTCTGCACTCCCCTTTTTTTATCGAATAGGAACGATATTTCCTGTTCGATAAAAAAAGAAGAAAGCGATGACACTTCCTCCTTTTGATTTTATACGATATTTTATATCCAGCTATCTTCCTCGATCACAATATCGTAGCCGCTCTTTCCGCCGATATCATAGAGATATATTTTATCTCCTGCTCTAAGCGACGAACTCCTCGATAAGGAATAACCTTCAACGTTACCGTTGTCGTCCCGTTCTATTCGGTAAACGACTGCAATCGAAGACAGATTATAAGTACCCTTGTTGCCTTCAAGCTTATTTGCTTCAGCGTTTGCCTTGAGCATATCCTCTTTATCAGGAGAAATCAGTTTCATATCTTTTATAGTATTGCTGTATGTAATTTCATACAGGGATGGGGCTGTTTTTGTATAACTAATCAAATCTTTTTTCGAGGTAAGCATACTAAACTGGCCGCCATCTAAAAATCCCACTGCTTTGTTTACTTGTACACCATTTGAATTGAGCTCTTTTGCAAAACTGTTTAAAACAACAAATCCCTTTTCTTCCGCAGCATTGTTATTTGTGCTTGAGGTGCTGTCCAAAGCATTTTCAGTTTCATCCTCTACAACAGCATTTGGATCGACAATCGGCGGCAGTACTTCGGGTTCCGTTTTCTCATCAGAAATGCTGATTGTTGAAGATGGTCCGTCATATTTGATCTCTTTTCCCACCAGCTCCGATACCTTTCTGATCGGCAGGTATACTGTGCCATTGTAATTCAAGCTATACGGAATGGTCATTCCATTGGCAAGGGTATAAGCCTGCCCTTTAACCGCAACTTGCGTTCCGTTCAAATTAATGTTTACTGTGTTGAGCGAAACCTGGATCGTATCCGCAAATGCAATAATCGGTGTAATCATCAAGCAAGCCATAATAAAGCCTAAAGCAAAACCCTTCAAGTCTTTTTTCATAAGTTTATTCCCCTTTCTACTTACGTTCTCTTCAACTTTTTTAATTAATATGGATAACTTTTCCTATTTAATACCATATCATATTATTATCACAAATAAAACTATTAAATGTAAATTTTTCCATAATGCTTGCTTCTATATTCTCGTGTATAATTCTGAAAATCCCAATGCCTGAGAAAGCGCTTGCAGCTTTCATATCCTGACTGATAAAGCTTGAAACTGTCCAATGGCGAAAGATTAAAGTCGGTGGAATGAATCCCCAGTGTCGGGATTGAAATCGTTCTCACGCTGTCCTTCTCTCTCAGATATCTGGACTGGTCTTCCCCTACCATGGCTTCAAAGAGATCAAAAACATAGGAATGCAGATCGGCCCTGCCCCGGGAACAATTGCTTGCCGAGGAATCCACCAATTTGAAACCAAAGGTGGGCCATCCGGGGGTCCCTTCCACATCAAAAATCCAGACTGGGAAATTGCTTAAAACACCACCGTCAACGATGTAATAATTGCAATTCCTATACTCAATTATCACTGGGTTGAACAATAAAGGGATGCCGGCACTCATTCTCACCGCTTTGGCTATTTCAAATTCCATGGGGTCTATGCCGTATTCGGGAAGATCATCGGGAAGGATCATAATTTTCTTATTTGTGATGTCTGAAGCGATGATTTTCAATCTGCTCTTACCCTCCGACATGATATCCTTGAATTTTGTTTTTCCCTTTGCCTTGAAAAGACCCTGCATCCACTCTTCCATGTAGTCTCCCTGGTATAGCCCCTTTTCCACCAACAGTCCCAGCGGCATACCTAGCAGCGGAATTGACTGAAGCACATCAGGGTCTAAAAATTTACTGAAATCCGTTTCGATGATAGCGCTAAGTTCTTTCCCGGTATAGCCAACCGCCAGCAGCGCTGCCATGATTGCTCCCGAAGAGGTTCCGGCAAGCCGTTGCAGCTCATAGCCCTTTTCCTCCAAACAGCAGATTGCCCCAACGAAGCTGATCCCTCTGACACCTCCGCCCTCAAAGATTGCGTCCGCCTTCATATCCATTCCTCCTATAATGTTTATACTATAGGGTATGGGGGTTGGAGGAATTTGCTACGGTTGTTCTCTTATATACGAATAGGAAACGATAGTTCCTATTCGATAAAAAAGAAGAAAGCAATCCGCTTTCTTCCTTTAAAACTTATTATTCCTATGCTTCAAAAATGATACCGTAAAAATTGTCACCCATTGTAAATTTCTCTATCGTTATAAATTTGTTGTGATTGCATATTTCTTCAACATCTTCTTCTGAAATTCTATGGTCAACAGGCGGTCCCATTGGCGTTTCTCTTTTATGAAACTCAATGATCATGAATCTGCCCTTCTCCTTCAAAATTCGATTTATCTCACCAAGCATAATTTCCTTGTCCGCTATCTCATGGAAAACCGTCACCATGAGGGCCATATCACAGGTGTCATTCTCTAAAGGCAATCTGCCCCCGTCGACCTTTCTGATTTTGAGATTTTGGATGTTATTGTCTGTCCTTCTGCGCTTCAGTAATTCGATCATAGGGTCGGATAGTTCCAGCGCGTAAATATCGTTGCTGCTGATTTGCGCGGCAGGCAAGGAAAAGATACCACTGCCGGCTCCGATATCGCACAATACCATATTTTCTTGAAATCCTGCTTTGATCAAAGTGTTTCGCGGGTCAAGCTCCTCAAGCCTTTTCGGATTTTCAAATTTTGTTACTTTACTGTCATTGCTATGGTTTGAAACAATCATCATCGTCGCTCCTTTTTTTGATTTATGTGCCGTCAAGATGGCCCTTAGTTCATGCATCAATTCAAAAACCAATGCTCCTATGATGGCTCCATAGATGGTTGACAGGGACGGGTCGGACTTAATGGGGCAGCCTCCCGTATAACAGCCTATGTATTTGTAGTATAAAAAACCTAATATCCCACCGATCACTGATCCAATAAGAATTCTGCGCTTCATTACGGGCCCTCCATTTATTTAAATTTATTCTAATAGATTTATAGAGTATATCATATCTATGATTCCCTTTTCTGTGATTTCATCACAAAGGCGCCCCCGGCAGAAACCAGGGGCGCTCACATAAGCAAGTGTAGTATTTAAATTTACCGTCATCGACGTAATTATATCTCCTTAATTCAATGTGAACCGTTTCAGCACTGCCGCCACCTCTGCACGGGTTGCATATTTCTGAGGCTTGAGCAGAGTCCCGTTTTCCGTGCCTGTTATAATCCCTGTACTGCAAGCCCAATCAAATCCCTCACGCAAGTCTGGTGAAACAGCAAAAACATCTGCATAATGATATGCACCCGGAGACTCGCCTTTCCCGACTGCCCTTCCCTTGTACTTCGCATATCGCCATAATACATTGGCCAGCTGCTCACGGGTCACCGGATCCTCTGGTCCGAAATTTCCATTTTTATATCCCGAAACAATTTCATTTGCCAAGGCCCATTCCACTGCTGCTTTGTACCAGCGGCTGCCCACATCCTTTGGCATTTCAGTCTCGTCTTCAATTTCCGGTGATCCCGCCATCTTGTAAAGCGTGTGTGCCAGCATTGCGCGGGTCATGAATGCCTTTGGTTCGAAGGTATTGTTGGTTGTGCCGCTCATCAGACCCTTTTCATATACGTACAGCACATCATCAAAGTACCACGACGATATTGATACGTCCTCAAACAGGGAATATGCTTTCTCTGATTCTATGTTCAGCGCACTTGTGAAAAATCCGGATAGGTTACCAGTAGCAAACTGTATCGTACCCGTTGCCTTATCATAGGTACAGGGTATTTTATGGAGCTTTCCCGACTCATCCAGATAATAAAGTGTCATGGAATAGGTCAGTTCACCATTTACCGGGGTATATGGCATGGTGATGGCCAGATCATCCTTAAAACCATTTATTGTGATGTCGCTTAATTCCACATTAATATCAAACCTGATCTCAAATGTCCTGTAAAAAGGCGCCGAATAATTGGAAAGCTCGATGGCTCCGATAATTCCGCATTGCCCGCTAAGTCCTTTGAAATATCTGCAATCTGTCAGGTTGTCAATGATATCGTTAACGGTAACATTATATTCTGAGGTTTTCAATATCGTTTCCAGCTCTGCGTTTACTGTTTTCGCCTGCTTCTCGTCCTTGTAGAAATTGCTGGTGGACCAGCCTTTCGCACTCAAATAATTGTTAAATAGGGTTTTCCCTCCCCCGCGCAGATAGCTGACATCCTTTTCATATGAGAAAATCAATCCCTTCAGGAAGGCGACATCGGCTTTATCACTGCTGTTATCTCTGCTGTGCAAATACAGATATCGTGAAATGCCGTTGCACAATGCCAACCCGACGGAATTCCCTACCGTTCCCCAGCTACTGTAGGCAAGGAGCATGCTCATCTCACATTCCCGGATCATCCTGTATTCCAGGTTGCCGCTGTAAGCACTTGGAGATGAGTTAATCACGATGGTGGGAATTCCCCGAGAAATATTATTGTTGATGTAGTCGATCATCCTGCTGATATACTTCGAGTTCAGTATGGACTCCGAGGGCGCAGTCAGCACCACGATTTCCATATCTGCCTGATCTTTATCAACCAGATTCACGCCAATGCTTTCCAGATGTTTATCAACATTTTCCCGCACGGTCTCTAAATCATATACGGAACCCGAACCGGAGCTTTCCGTATCACCGAAATATACAGTAGCGGCATTGACATCGTATCCATAATGATCAATCATCAGGCTGAGCACAGCCATCATTCCAAGCTCATCTGCCCCGGAATAAATCAGGCCGCGGTCACCCATCTTCTTTTTGATATAGTTGATCTCGTTTGTCTGTATGGTATTTTGCGGATTGGAATCATCAACCCCGATGAAATATTTCATCTTCTTTGCGTAATCCATTGTCAGCATGTAATTGATCAAGTTCAGCTTTCTTTCACGCGTACGCAGAGAATTCCTCACCTCTTTGGAATATTTGGAATCAGCAGAAATCTTTCTGCTTTTATCATCTCTCGCATAACCCATGACAATATTTTTCACCGTAAGACCATTCTCTTTTAGTATCGTTCTGGCATTGAGGTTATACTGACGCAGATAATTATATGTATCTAGTGTCGCATCTTGATACCCCACAGTGCAGGAGGCAAGGCGGGTAACCGTATCGATGACGTACACGTGATTATTCTGTGAAAGTTCGATTATCGCATCGATCATCTTATATTCATCATAATATGTTGAACTGCTGATTGTACGGGAATTGACCAGGCCGCCTGACAGGAGCTGGTCGAGAGAGATTACAAAATAATCGGTCGACTTGTCCATCTCCAGCACCCATTCCATTAATTTCCGGCTGTCTCCGTACTGTGTCCCGTTTGAATTGAGCGGTTGTCCATCAAGGCGGGTCGCATACAGATCTTCCTCGGGCATCTTAACCGTAAAGCCCGCAGATTCTGCCTCATAGATGACCCTGTCAACGTTGACCGTACGGTTATCCAGCGGAATATATGCCAGAATCGGCTCGCCGGCTTTTTTATCCGTGCCTGTAATTGCTGTTTCCCCTGTTACAGTTCCCTCTTCTGTATCCGCCCATGCACTGAATGCAACGCACGGCATCATTGCTGCCACCATTGTTATGCAAAGCATCAGACTAATCGCTTTTCTTTTCATTGCCTCTACCCCTTTTGTTAAAACTCGTGTTTCATCCCTTACTATGACACTATTATAAATATACACGAAAAAGCGACAGTTGTCAGGTAGGATTATTAAGCTTCAGCACATCCTTCTGCAAAATCTGCTGCATTTTTTCAGGTTCTTCAAAAAGTGGACTATGGGCAGATTGTTCAAAGGTATAAAATGCTTTTACAGGCGCCTCTAATTGCTCCAGATATGCTTTTGACAATTCATGATTTACTGTTAAATCATATGCGCCGCTGAAAAAATATACCGGAATCTCTAGCTTTTGAACCTTTTCAGTTAAGTCGACGGCGAAAACCTCGTCGATGAGCTTCGTCTTTTTTATAAAAGAAAACTTGGAGCTCCATAGATTCATTTTTTCACCAAGGGTATATGCTTTGCATGCCAAGACAGGTAAAAAGATGTCTTTTAAGATGGAATCCATATGACGCATGGTACCAATCCCAAGTTCGTGCATGGATTGATCGCGCAAGGCTGATTTGTAAAATGGCATGATGTAGGAATCAGATTCTAAAATAGGATATTCCTTTAACTTGTTCATCATTTTTATGTTTCCCGCCAAAGTATACTGCTCCAACATATAGGTATACGCCAGCTTTTCCGATTCCGCTTGTTTCGTGATCTGACCGATGCCAATATACGCGGAATAGAGCTCGGGTGCTTTCGCTGCCGCTTGGATTGCAAAGGTTGTTCCTCCCGAATGAGCCATCAAATAAACCTTATCCTGCCCGAACCGTTCGCGCAGATAATTTGTCACTTCAATCGTATCGGAGGTAAGCTGCTCCATGGTCATGCTGTCAAGGGAAACATCAGGGCTGTAGGAAAGCCCTCCACCGCGTTCCTCCCAGTAACAAACAGTGAAGGAGTCCTCAAGCCCGGTCGGATATTTTTCTATGAGAAAATACTCCGGAAAGCACGGCCCTCCATGAACAAAAAGCAGCACCGGTTTTTTTATATCCTTACCCCGAAGAAACATGCCCTGCTCCACACCACCGATCTTGACAAAGACCTTTTCTGAGATGCTGCCGGCCAGCGGTCTTCCGGTTTCAGCCACAAATGGTTCCGGTTTTCCGGGGCTGTATGCCAGCAAAACGATCAGAGGAATCAGACTGCAAACAAGTAAAACAGAAAGAATTACCGACATCACTCGTACCACCTTTCGATCAAATGCTTTCTTACTAACTTTCTTTAATCCAAATAATATCTTCAATCTTTGTCTCCCAATCCTTGTCATAATGGACATTTTTCATTGTTACAATGGAAGCGAGACCATGAGCGGTCGCCCACATTGATATGATTGCATCCTCCATTTTTTCTTTCGACATTCCGAGCTCTCCTAGGATAGGAACCGCTGCTGTTTTGAAAAGGTGAAATGGCGGAAAGTTATTCGTCCCCTCATCATCCAACGAAAGAGAAACCTCCATGCAATGTTGAGAAAACAGAAAGGTGAAATACTGAGGGTTCTTTATAAAAAACATCACATAGCTCTTCCCTATTTGGACCAGAAGGCTTGGATCCTTTTGCTTTTGGCAGGATCGAATCGTTTGCTCAAGCGCCTCCATAAATTCACCCATAACATAAGCCCGCATCGCTTCCAATAAGTCTTCCTTGCTTTGAAAATGGCTGTAAGGTGCTGCCTGACTGACTCCACATAATGCAGCCACTTTTCTTAACGAGAGCTGTTTTATCCCCTCTTGGTTGATGAGTTCAATTCCAGCCTCGATTAGTGATTTTTTTAAATCCCCATGATGATATGATTTATTTGACATCGATATGGACCTCCTTGCATCTTAACGTTGTTAAGATCATATCGAACAATCTTAACGCTGTCAAGATAAATTTTTAAAGAATGAAAAAACCCGCCGTAAACGGCGGGTCAGAAACCTTGGATCTAAAAGCCTAAAGCTTCTCCAACAAGGATTACTTTCATTCTTCCCTTCCTCGCAGATTTTCCGGTAATGACAAGTTGACTGCCGGCCCCTTCGGCTGCTGCAGAAAGTTCATCGAAAGAAGAATAGTCTTGTTTGAGTCTCAGCATGATCATGGATGAGACATAATTCTTTACGCGAAGGATCGCCGCCTCTAGATTTGGTTCTACTTTGTTGATTCCGGCGATTATAATCACATGTTTCGGTCCAAAAATCAGAGAAGCTACTCTGTTTCCATAGCCATCCATATTCACCAGCTCCCCTGTGGCGGCGATGGCATTGGAGCTCATAATATAGTAATCTGCATTCAATGCCTGATGCGCCATCTCCTCTTTCGCCTCAGCGCCTTGTACGTCATTGGGATCCAGGAAATTGTACCCTTCCTTCTTAAACGCAGCCTGCAAACCGATTTCATGAAGGGTCGCAGAGCCTCCGCAGGAAATCATGCTGTCTTTTGGGATCATCTCAAGGGCTGTTTTTAATGCATCCTCTTTTGTCTCGCAATAAACTCCGTCTATATTACGTTTCATTAACTCATCGATTACCTTTTTTGCCAGCAAGGCGTTATAACTTTCTTTCGGTTTCATACGATTCCTCCCTTAATCTTTAATTAATAAAGCATACCCCAATCGGATCATAATAACCATACTTTTCCAAGACTGTTTAATTATAATAATACAAGGTATAAGTTTCGTATAATAATTTAAGCTAAGAATATAATTTTTTTGTGTATGGCATAATAACAGCTTAGTTCAAAACGGAAGGAGTAAGAGTATGAAAATAGGCATTCCAAAAGAACGAATTGCCGGTGAGACCCGTGTCGCTGCAACGCCCAATACGGTCAAGCAGTTAATCAAACTCGGCTTTGATGTCTCGGTTGAGACCGGTGCCGGAGAAAAGGCCAGCTTCACCGATGAGGCCTATCGCACCGCCGGCGCCGAGCTGTCAGATCTTGATACCGTCTGGCAATCGGATCTTATCTATAAACTAAATCCCCCCAATGAAGAAGAGGTCGTAAAAATCAAGGAAGGGGCAACTCTGGTCAGCTTCCTGTATCCGGCACAAAATCCGGATCTGGTCAAGATGCTATCCGGCAAAAAATTCAATGCGTTAGCAATGGATATGGTCCCTCGTATTTCACGTGCTCAGTCCCTTGACGCGCTATCCTCAATGGCCAATATCGGCGGTTATCGCGCCGTGATAGAGGCCGCTCATAATTTTGGGCGTTTCTTTACCGGCCAGATCACTGCCGCAGGCAAAGTCCCGCCGGCCAAGGTTCTGATCATTGGCGCAGGAGTGGCAGGTTTGGCTGCTATTGGTACCGCGCGATCCCTGGGCGCAATTGTCCGGGCCTTCGATACTCGTTTGGAAGTGGCGGAACAAATTGAATCCATGGGCGGAGAATTCCTGAAGCTGAACTTTGAAGGCGATGAAGACGGTTCCACTTCCGGAGGCTATGCAAAGGTAATGTCCGATGAATTCATCAAAGCTGAGATGGCACTCTTTGCAGAACAGGCAAAGGAAGTCGATATCATCGTAACAACTGCTCTTATCCCCGGAAAGCCAGCGCCCAAGCTGATCACGAAAGAAATGGCCGATAGCATGAAGCCGGGTTCCGTTATTGTAGATATGGCTGCTGCCACAGGCGGAAATTGTGAGTATACGGTCTCCGGCAAAATGATCGTAACAGATTCCGGTGTCAAGGTCATTGGTTATACCGACCTGCCGGGCCGGCTACCCACCCAATCCTCGGAAATGTACGCAACCAATCTGGTAAACCTGGCAAAGCTGCTTTCCAAAGAAAAAGACGGCAATATCAACATTGATTTTGAGGATGTGATATTACGCAATATGAGCGTGATCAGCGATGGAGCGGTAACCTTCCCTCCCCCGGCCATCAGCGTATCCGCGGCCCCGACAAAAAAAGAAACCGCGGCAGCTCCTGCGCCTAAAGTGAAAAAAGACACCAAAGGCCTAAAAACAGCACTGGGTCTTTTGGGAATCCTGCTGCTCGCATTTATTGGTCTGTTTTCCCCGCAAGAGTTTTTATCCCACTTCACTGTTTTTGTACTTGCCTGTGTCGTCGGCTATTACGTTGTATGGAATGTGACCCACTCCCTTCACACACCGCTTATGTCGGTGACCAATGCCATTTCCGGCATCATTGTGGTGGGGGCGTTGCTGCAGATCAGCCCTGACATCAATGCCATCACGATATTGGCGTTTATCGGCGTATTAATTGCGACCATCAATGTCGTTGGCGGCTTTATGGTAACCCAACGTATGCTGAAGATGTTCAGCAAAGAGTGAGGAGGGAAGTGGAATGTTTCAAGGATTAGTAACAATCGCATATATCATCGCGGCGCTCTTTTTCATCTTAAGTTTAGCCGGATTGTCGAAGCAGGAAACCGCAAAAATAGGAAATATTTTCGGGATCGTCGGCATGGCGATCGCATTGCTGGCGACGATCGCAAGCGCCAACATTCAGGCATTGATCTATATTTTGATCGCTATGCTGATCGGAAGCCTGATCGGGGCCCGTCTGGCATTAAAGGTAGAAATGACCGGCATGCCCGAGCTAGTGGCCGCTCTTCACAGTTTTGTAGGTCTTGCGGCAGTGCTCGTCGGCTATAATAGCTTCTTAAAGCTTGCCGCCCATGAAGGAGAACTTCTAAGCGGTGCGCTCCTGACCATAGAATTAACGGAGATCTTTCTGGGCGTATTTATCGGAGCTGTCACCTTTACCGGTTCTATCGTGGCGTTTGGCAAGCTTCGCGGGATCATAAAGTCGAAAGCCCTTTCCCTGCCGGGCAAACACTGGATGAACCTTATTGCAATCGTCATTTCCATTGTACTAATGGGTTTCTTCATCAATGCCGGCGGTTCCATGATCTACCTGGCGGTTATGACAGCGATCTCCCTGCTTTTGGGGCTGCATCTGGTGGCCTCCATCGGCGGCGCAGACATGCCGGTGGTCATTTCCATGCTGAACTCCTATTCCGGGTGGGCGACGGCCGCTGCCGGTTTCATGCTCTCCAACGACCTGCTGATCGTAACGGGCGCTCTGGTCGGCTCCTCCGGTGCGATCTTGTCCTATATCATGTGCAAGGCTATGAACCGTTCCTTTATTTCGGTTATCGCCGGCGGTTTCGGTAACGAGGGCGCAAAAGTAACAAAGGATGAGGAAGCAGGCGAGTACCGCGAAATGAGTCCGGAGGATGTGGCGGAGCAATTAAAGCAATCCGGCTCAGTGATCATCGCTCCGGGTTATGGCATGGCGGTTGCGCAGGCCCAGTATCCGGTAGCGGACATTACAAGAAAGCTGAGAGATATGGGCATCAAGGTGCGTTTTGCAATCCATCCGGTTGCCGGACGTCTGCCCGGTCATATGAATGTTCTTTTGGCAGAGGCAAAAGTACCCTACGATATTGTACTTGAAATGGATGAGATCAATGAGGATTTCACAGAAACCGACACCGTGCTGGTCATCGGAGCAAACGATACGGTGAATCCTTCGGCCAAGGATGATCCGACAAGCCCAATCGCCGGTATGCCGGTCCTCGAAGTATGGAAGGCGCAGACGGTAATCGTCTTTAAGCGTTCCATGAATGCAGGATATGCCGGGGTACCGAATCCGTTGTTCTATAAGGAAAATTCCTTTATGTGCTTTGGGGATGCCAAGGCCACCGTTGAAAAAATATTGAAGGCAATGTAACGGAAAGTATACCGAAGCCCCGGGCAGCGCTCGGGGCTTTTGGTTTTATTTCAATTTATCTATTTTATTATCACTGAATGAAGATCAGCATGGGTTTTCTACGACCAAAGCGCTGAGTGTGCCATTAATGGAGTAGGTGATTGTTCCAGGGCCAAGATTTGATATACTATTCAGCTCTAATGTATAGGTACAGCAATCCTGACAATTATCATTCCTGGATGGATATTTGAACGCTAACGTATGGCTGGTCATTTCACCGCCGAAAATATCTGCAACAAAGAAAGTGAATGTAGTCAGGGGTTGACGAGTCATCTGTCTTCTGCAGGTTTTAAACAGGGTAAACGTTAATGCACCGCTTGCGGAAATTGTCGTTGTTACATTTAGAATGCCGGTGAAATCGAGTAGAATATTCGCGCAGTTGATGCAGCTTAAATCAACCGTAACACTGGCAATCGCCTGATTGAACGTTGGTATCCCATCGTCGTCTACAAAAGTAACATCCAGCGGCCCGAAATTGCCGTAGCTGCTTTCAAGAATCACTTTCTGACAATCACAATCTTTAACTTTTCTATTCTTATAAGTTTCTCCATGCAAGGGATATTTGGATTCTAAATCCATAAATATACCTCCTTTATAGATTTGACTTTGTATAGTATAAGTATATGCGGAAGACTGTTTTTTGCTTTCACACTTTCTTTCTTTTTCAATATTATATACTAATGTTCCCTTCTTTGATCGATTGAATGGCGAAAGGCAGCAAACATACAATCGGAAGTCAAATGGTTGCTCAAAGCAGATGCAATCTGAAATTAGATAAAGAAGGTGTGACTTTGAATCAGTATTTTAATGGATTAACGGGAAAAGTAATTACCCGAAAAAACTCTTTTTACAACAAAGCCAGGCAGATATGGAATCGGGCAGTACAAAGATTTCCACTGGCTATCGTTTACTGCAATGACAAAATAGATGTTGCCAATGCCGTGACATGGGCGCGGCAGCATTGTGTTCCCATCAGGATCAGAAGCGGCGGACATAACTATGAAGGCTATTCCATAGGAAATGACGTCCTGGTCATTGATATCAGCAATTTGAACAGTCTGGAGATGATTGAAAACCATCTGTATGTGGATGGCGGCGTCAATAATAAACAGCTGTATGATTTTATATCCTCCCAGGGATATCCGTTTCCCGGAGGAACCTGCCCTACGGTAGGATTAAGTGGTTATGCATCAGGAGGCGGCTGGGGGTTGTCCTGCAGGCTGCTGGGCTTGGGCTGTGACAGTCTGGTAGAGCTGGAGCTGGTTGATGCAGAAGGCATGTTGATAAAAGCAAACTCGGTTGAAAACAAAGAATTATTCTGGGCTTGCAGAGGCGCCGGTGGCGGAAATTTCGGAGTCATCGTATCCATGGTATTCCGGCTGCCTCCCAAGGTTGATATGGTCACTTACTTTCAATTCCATTATCCTGACACAGACCAAAAGAAGCAAGCCATATTCATTGAGGCGTGGCAAAAATGGCTGAAGGACCTGGATCAGCGAATGACCGCGCAGGCAAATGTCTACCATTCTCAGGATGATAACTTTGCCATTTCCGGCAGAGGTTTGTTTTACGGAACAGAAGCTGAGGCACAGTGCTTGCTGGAGCCTGTTATCAGTCTGGACGGCTGCCGCCTGACGCTGGAATCGTTATCCTTTTATGAGGCAATCACCAAAATCGGTGAGACCTATCCCTGTTCCGGAAAATTTAAGTCTCCGGGCCGGTTTGCAGTGAAACCGCTCAATCCCCAGGAAATATATGAAGCCGCCGGTCTGATCCGGGAGGTGCCCATCGGCTCTGTGTATTCCTCCATCAACTTGTATTCTTTAGGAGGGAAGGTCAGCGAAAAAAGTCCGGATGAAACCGCGTTCTTTTATCGCGATGCCAGCTATATCATATTAATTCAGTCAGCCTGGGAAGAATCGCAATATGCGCTTGATAACAAACGCTGGGTGAATCGCAGATTTAAATATATAAAATCGATCACACAGGGCTCCTATGTTAATTTCCCCTTCGGTGGTCTCCTCGACTACCTTGAGGCATACTACGGCGGAAATACCAAACGGCTGCAGGCGGTGAAAAAAACCTATGATCCGGAAAATGTATTTCGCTTTCCGCAAGGCATTCACTGACTGATTTCCGTCATGTTCTCTGATTCATCAAGGCTGAAAATACTTCAGCCTTGATTTGCGTCTGCGTATATTCACGACCGCTGTTGAAATACTAACTTAAGAGGTGATGAGATGTTTCCAGAACAGATATTTTACGAGCCCTCTGCTTTAACGTATGCGCTTGGATTAAAGCTGAAGGAAAAATATAAGGATGTGCCGTGGATCCCTATTGAAAATCATAATAATATTGAGGCGCTTAGAAAGAATCCCAACAAGGAATTTGCACATATGAAGAGATTTCTTATCATAGGAATCAGAAAGACGCATAAATATGTTCCCAATCAAAAAGTCTCTGATTTTCTTGTTCCTTATACCTCTTCCGGCTGCAGCGCGATGTGTTTATATTGCTATCTCGTTTGCAACTATAATAAATGCTCCTATTTAAGACTCTTTGTCAACAGAGAGCAAATGCTGGATAAGATCATAAAAACCGCAAGAAATGCGGACAAGGATCTGACCTTTGAAATCGGCAGCAACAGCGATCTGGTTCTTGAAAACACAATTACAGACAACCTGGTATGGACGATAGAAAATTTTGCGAAGAAAGAACGGGGCTTCCTGACCTTTCCCACAAAATTTCATACGGTAGATCCTATTCTGTCTTTGAATCACAGGGGACGAATCATAACAAGAATGAGTATCAATCCGGATCCGGTAATCATGAAAGTTGAATTTGGGACGTCCTCCCTGGACGACCGAATTGCTGCTCTAAATAAGTTGGGAGAAGCCGGATACACTGTTGGGATGCTGATCGCACCCATCGTTTTGATGGAAGGCTGGAAAGAACTCTATGCAAACCTGATGGAGCAGTTAGCGGAAAAATTGCTGCCGGAAACAAAGAAAAAATTGTTCATTGAAATCATATTTATGACTTACAGCTTTGTACATCGTGCAATCAATGAAGAAGCGTTCCCAAAGGCTGTCACACTTTATGACCAAAACCTTATGACCGGAAGAGGCCGGGGCAGATACTGCTACCGTGAGAGCATTCGTAACGAAGCAGAAGCATTTTTAAGAGAGGAGCTTTCCAAAAATCTCCCCGAAATCCCAATTCTTTATGTTGTTTAAGTTCAAAGTCCAACTGTGCCAATTTATACCGGCTGTCTTTTTCAGCATTTTTGTTATAATAAATTGATAGAAAGCATTACACTTTTACGATAAAAAATGGGAGTCAGAAGAGACATGAATTTACTGAATAGTATCAATATGATAACGGCCATCATTATTTTTATTTTTTTGATGCCTGTGACAGCAGGCATCCTGAACCCTGTTTCGAGGGAAAGGTTGCGGCATTCACTGCTTTCAATCATAAAAAGTTTGAATTTTATTTTAAGCCTCATTTTGTCAGTTTACCTTACCAGGGTTGTTGTCTCAGCCTCGGAGCTTCATCATGACATTGTGGCCTATCTCATCGTCATGTTTATTTCTATGTCCGTTATCTTCTTTGTTCTGGAACTTCTTATGATTCCTGTCTGCAGGCATTTAATCGTTCCATCGGCGGATAAGCTATCCTCCGCATTGGATGCGATGAAGTCCGGAACAAAACGTTTCTTCAGTGGATTGTGGCAGCTTCCGAAAGCTGTTGCTATGGTTCTGGTTTTATCTTTGCTTCTGAATTTCTATGCAAACTT
>Ga0366801_1014_pt1 | contig 30074 bp, 14 predicted proteins | sample BONcelN113001E15_FD_207033 | JGI IMG/M metagenome (GOLD analysis project Ga0366801, IMG submission 207033) | Enriched cells from coal bed in the Powder River Basin, Montana, United States - BONCAT cells N11 rep3 HSBNCT.N11.300.1.E15 ... | reverse complement strand
TTACAAGGTAGTCCGGGAAGTAGGGAAGCTTTCCACCGTTGCCGTCATCTTTCCTAGCCCTGCCGACGTATTTCCCAACGCCGCTCACGACATCAATGAAATATTTGTCCGCGGCTGGAGAATCGATATTGTTAATGCCGCGCAATTTGAACTCAAGCTTGTTCAAAATCGTGCTCCGGCGCAAACTTGTGTATATGTTGTCAACCTCATGACTATCTTTGCCGTCGATGCTTCCGTTGAGGGGATTGCCGGAATAAAACGCGGTATGACCATACATCAGCTCGTTCAGCATCCCATAATTAATGGAGTTACCCGCTTCGAAGGAATCCGCGTTGGAATGAGGCTCCTCGATGGTCCATCCCATGCATCCGTAGAGCATTGCGAACATAGGCGCGTAAATGTTTCCGCCGTCATCCCAACCGTTTGCCATGGTATCCCAAGGCACGTGGAATCTGTTATAGCCGGTACTGGCAGTAAGAGCTCTACCGCCGGAATAAGCGAGCTGTATCATGTTGTTAAGCGTTAGATCTGGCTCGTAGTTCTGGCTGTGAGGTGCTGTACACGGCTCAATAAGCATCTGGGAGACATAGCCATGCCATTCAAGCATGACTAACGGATCCCATTTTGCGATATCTTCGGTGAGCGCTATCGCCTCAGGTTGTGTTGCATAAACAGCGTCTCGGTTAAGGTCCAGGCCATACCTGTTAACCCTACGCATGGCTGCCTTGCCATCAGGGTTGGAGCACAGCGTGTTGACCATTATAAACTTGTCCAGTACTTCAGAGGTGTTGATAGACGTCTGAGTTCTGGATGTGTCGCTGTAAAACGCGGAGGTAGTAACAACGTTATTAAACGCGCTATAGCCTGTATTCACGTTACCCGAAGGACGATAGTTATAAGTTATTACATCGTCCGAGAACGTCTTGTAAGGGATAACTTTTCCTCCCTGCCCGCCCTCAATCATTGCATTGATCAAATGGATCATGCTGTCCGTTCCGGCTACTTCGTCGGAATGAACATTGTTCTGGTAGTACGGAAGAACAAGATTGATATCCTTCGGAGCAACATTTTTGTACTTGTCGATTAGAGCCTGCGGATTGTCGTTCATCTGATCTTTAACTCCGCCTGGTGCGAGGTAGTCATTAACGGTATTGGCGTCTTTCGCGACAACGATGTTCCATATGGCGTTGTATTGGGAGTAGTTGTTGAAGCCCTTGTTGGCTTCGCTGTAGTTGTCCGTGAGGCCGTAGCCCAGTATGCTTACCTCCACATATACGCCGTCGCCTTGTACAAAAGTGCCATCAACGTTTTTAACTATAGTACCTTTGGCTATTACTCCCATCGGTTTTGCGTCGAGCTCCACTCTTTGACCGTTGAGCGCTTCAATGAGGTTCTGGCAGAACTCATTAATTTCTAACCATGAGTGGTACTCGTCATATGGTCCGATGTGCAAACTGGTCGAGGCAAACGTCTGCTCGCCCGATACCGCTTCAAGGGCATATGTGCCGGGCCCTTTGCGAGCCGGGCCATATTGGAAAAACGCACGGTTGTCCGCGGTTTGGCCGGCTCCGAAGTCGCCCTGGGTGCCGCCGTTATACCCGTTATAAGGAATGTTGTTGTTCGCGTTGGCGTTGCTACCCGCGCCGTAAGGCGAGTTGACTCTGATGCTGGCGGAAACTTTGTAACCGTCGGCAACTGGAGCTATCTGCTTGTTTGATAAAATCATAATCGGTGTTGCTCCGCGTAAGTCTTTGCCATTCCCCCAACTGTTGAGAGGGAAACCGCCGTATGTAAAGTCGACGGAGTCAAGAAACACCTGTGGATCTGGGATTTCTTCCGCAGGTACTGTAAACTCTACATTAAAGATACGGGGATCCTTAAGATTGATTTCTCTTCGAGTCGTGTAGAACTTAGCAGGGTCTTCGCCGTTTGCGGCAACGCCTCTGTAAACTTCAGGCCTGTACAGTATCTGCACATCTCCGCTGGCGATGACTTCAACTGATTTTATATACAGTGGGGTGTTTTCCTCCGCGAAGGCAAGTGCTGCGGGCGTCACTACTTCCAGCGCCTCGGGCGTCACTACTTCCAGCGCCTCCGGCGTCACTACTTCCAGCGCCTCCGGTGTCACTCCGTTCAAATCCACATCGTTATCGAGGACAATCTCTGCGGCATTGTTCACATCAGCGGGAAGATCATCTAACGCAAATGTATTTATACCTAACGAAAATACTAAGCTGAGAACAACCAAGAAACTTAAAATCTTTTTCTTGTTTTTTAATAGCATTATATTTTTACCTCCTAATAAAATTAGCCTCATTTATCCGATCTTTTATACGAAAAAAAATTCTTTGTCTCTTTAATACCTCCTCATTTTATATTTATTTACAACTACTACAAAATACACCGAAAGGTGCAACTGTCCTTATATATATATTAGATTAGGACAAGTGGTTTTCATGTCGAACCTATTAAATATAATTATATTTTTATAGACAAAATTATTTAAAACTTTTCATGATCCAAGTGTATCCATTTGTAAATTACAATAAAAACTTTATTTCCTTTTCGCTGAAAGCCAAATAATCTTCTAGTGCTTGAAAATATGAATCTATGTAGCTACTATAATTTCTCAACAAAACGAAAAATTGCACCCCATTAAAATGAAGTGCAATCTGCAGTGGTACTTTTTAAAACCTCCATTGGTTTTAATTGTAGTATAATTATTATTTCCTTTTCTATATTGAAACCATTGAAAATACGAAAAGGCGGCTGTTTCGGACAGCCGCCTTTTCAATTCACTCTAGGTTTTTCATTCCCTGCTTGGTTCTCTTTCAAAATCCAAGACGGCTCTCCTTTCAGCCTTTCCGCTCCAGATTGACCAGGCGACCACTGCGCTGATGACGATTGCTCCGCCGATCAATGCGAAAAAGCTAGGTACCTCTCCGTTATACAGAAAAACCCATACCGGATTGAGGAGCGGTTCGATGGCACTGATCAGGGAGCATGCCAACGGGGAGCACTTGCGTATCGCCAGACCATATAAAATATATGGAATCCCAAGCTGGAAAATTCCCATCGCAAGGATGACAATAGCGATAGAAGGTGTGACTGGCGTCGGGGAAAAGAAAACAAACGGGATTCCAACGATTGCTGTAAATATATGACCCAGCAGGATTCCGCTGGAGCGGGCATTCTGGTCTGCATGCCCAGTCACAACAAACATGGAAGCAAAGGATAAGCCTGCCATAAGCGCTAGGAGATTACCCAACAGATAGCCGCCTGATAGCTTATCCAGGAAAAATAAAGAGATCCCTACCGATGTGGCTGCAACCGTTATAATATCTCCCGATCGAAATTTCTGGTGATAGATAAGACCGGATAAGATCAGAATAAAAATCGGCGCAGAATACTGCAGCACAATGGCATTCGCAGAGGTTGTAAATTTATTTGCCGCGACAAAAAATACGAAGGTCCCCATCAAAGTAATACCGCTCAGGACGGAGTACTTGTTGATCTGAAATTCTGTTTTCTCATATCGCATGTAAAGAAGATAAACACCTGCCGAAATCAAACTTCTGAACCCGGCAATCACCATGGGATTCCAGGGAAGGAACTTGATTAAAATACCTGCCGTACTCCATAAAACCGAACAGAGCACCATATAAAAAATAGCCTGATTTTTTGTATCTTTTGATTTCATTACAATCCTTCCTTTGCCATTCCAATGTCTGATGCGAAATACTCCTTGATGTGGCTGCAGAGTAGCGTGATTCCGCTTCTGATTTCCTCCGGCTCTAAATGGCCGTATCCGAGAAGCAGCTTGCTCTGATGGTGGCCCTTCTCGATGCAGTGATATTCCATCGGCGTGAGATTAATTCCTTTTTCTTGGCTGCTTTTCCTGAAGACATCATCAAACTGCAGTTTTGGAAATTCCACTGCAAGGTGCAGCCCCGCATCATCTCCGAACGCGTACCATTCTCCCTCAAATGTCTGTGCAAGCGTCTCCAGCAGGACACTCCTTCGTTCACCGTATAGCCTGCGCATTCTCTTGATATGCCTATCCAGTTTTCTCGTTCGAAGAAACATCATCAAGGCCATCTGTTCCGAGATGGGACTTTGGACATCTGTATAGGTCCGCAGCTGAAGCCACCGTTCTTGAAGCTGCCCGGGCAAAATAACATAGCCGATCCTGAGGGCTGGATAAACTGATTTGCTGAAGGTTCCAACATAAATAACACGGCGGGAGTCCATTGCATAGAGAGGGGCAATAGGTTCGCCGCAATAACGAAACTCGCTGTCATAATCATCCTCAATGATATATGCTTCATTATCGTGGGCAAACCGGATGAGCGCAGCACGCCGTGATGCAGGAAGGATCCCGCCCAGCGGAAACTGATGGGACGGTGTTACATAAACTGCTCTGCACTTTTTATCCTTCAATCGTTCTGTCTGAATTCCGTGTTCATCGGCCGGAATGGGAACCACAGAAACCCCTTTATTTAAAAATGTATGAAGCATGCCGGTATGACAAGGATCCTCCATGAGAATTTGCTGTCCGTCTCCACAGATCAGCTCTGCAATCAGATGCAAGGCGTGGGTCGCACCCTGTGTAATAAAAATATCGCCTGCATCCACGGAAAGACCGCGGTTTCTATAGAGCCATAAAGCAATTTCTTTTCGAAGCTCTGGAATCCCCTGAGCACCGGTATAACCATATTGCTCCGGCGTCATTTCTTCAGACGCCTTTGTGAGCATCTGCTGCCACAGAAATCGCGGGAATTGTCTCAAGTCAGGAAGACCGGTACGGAAATCCGCTGTGAAGACACGTTCAAAATGGGGTGCGGCGCGGGGTGCCGGATCCGGCATTTTCTCTACGCAAAGCCCTTCTGCTATCCGAGTGGGCGCGCCCTGACTGCTGATGACAAAGCCTTCCGCAATCAGCATTTCATAAGCATCGCTGACTGTGCTGCGAGAGACATTCAAACCCCTGGATAGATCTCTTGTGGAAGGAAGAAGCTCTCCCGCTTTCAGCTTTCCGTTGATCATCTGATCCCCTAGTGCCTGATAAATCTGCCGTCGTAATGGCAATTCACTTTGCCTATCCAAATGAATCCCCCACATGGTCTCTTCCTCCAATCCATTTGCATCGTCCAAACTGGACTTCTATTTTTTCCTGTATACTGGCACTTTACGCATACCAGTTTCACTCGTATGATTATATCATCTCAGTCAGAAATTTCAATATCATTTTGGAGGTTTTAGGAAATGAAGCAATGGAAGGGCCCGTTTTATTTATTCTGCGCTTTCACGCTGGCAGGAACCAGTGTACTGTCTGCTCAGTATGTTTCCGTTAAATTGGGGACATTCACCATCACAGCGATGAGTCTGTTTTTCGCTCTTCTCTTTTTATTGCCCTTCTGCCGAGGAAGGCTCTTCGCGTCGATTCGCATGATGTCACGGAAGGATATGATTTATCTGACGGTCCAGGCATTATTCGGCATGTTTTTATTCCGAATGTTTTTGATCATCGGCCTGACCCTAACAAGCGCAGGAGAAGCCGGAATTCTGATTGGAGCAACACCGGCGATTACGGCTATCCTAGCAAGAGTAGCATTGAAGGAATCCTGGGGAGGGAAAAAGGTCTTCGGTATCCTTTGTACAGTGATTGGGGTATTATTCATACAAGGTCTACTGATGCCGGAGAACCACTTTTCCATGGAGCATTTTGCCGGAAATATGCTTGTACTATGCGCCGCGGCATGCGAATCAATCTTTAATATTCTATCGCGCTTCTTTGTCCGTCAATCCGACTCCGGCGATTTGCATTCGCTTCATCCTATGGTGCAGACTGTGATCGTTTCCGCAATTGCCATGATGCTCTGCCTCATTCCTGCCCTGTTTGAAAACCCGTTGACACGTCTTGCCGGAATCGGCCCGAAGGAATGGTTTGCACTTTTATGGTATGGGGTGTTTGTGACGGCACTTGCTTTTATTTTCTGGTATTCCGGCATCCAACGCTGCAGCGCAGTCACTGCGGCCGCGTTCTCCGGCATGATGCCTTTCACCGCTATGCTCCTTTCCGTTCTGCTGCTGGGGGAGCATGCGGGACTACGTCAGTGGGCTGGCGGTGCTCTGGTCATTGCGGGCATCATACTCATCGGAATCAGCAAAGAAAAACAGATGGGAAATGGATAACATCCATTCCCATCTGTTTTAGAAGTCATATCCTATTTATCAAGAAAGCAAGGCTCGGTCGTTGGCAAAGACCCCGCCGCTGACCTTTCCAAACCGGCAAAGAAGATCTTCCACGGTCAGTTTTTGCTTTTCCTCACCCTTGATATCCAAAATGATTCGGCCTTCATGCATCATGATCAAGCGATTACCGTATTGGATGGCATTCACCATGTTGTGGGTAACCATCAGGGTCGTCAGATTTCCTTCTTTGATGTATTGCTCACTTAAATGCAGCACCTTTTCAGCGGTTTTGGGGTCAAGGGCTGCGGTATGTTCATCGAGCAGCAGTATCTTCGGTCGGATCAAGGTCGCCATCAGCAATGTCAATGCCTGCCTCTGCCCGCCGGAAAGCAGTCCGACCTTAGCGCTCAACCGGTTTTCCAGCCCCAGATCCAAATGACTTAGATATTCTCTGTATTTTTCCCGTTCTTTGTTGGAGATTCCCCATTTCAGGCTTCGCGACTGACCGCGGCGAAAAGCCAAGGCTAAATTTTCTTCAATGCCCATATTGGCTGCAGTACCCATCATCGGGTCCTGAAAAACCCTGCCGATGGATCCCGCACGCCTATGCTCCGACAGTTTTGACACGTCGACGCCGTCTATGAGAATGGAACCCTGGTCAATTCCATGGACCCCTGCAATACAATTCAAAATGGTAGACTTACCCGCTCCGTTTCCTCCGATCAAGGTTACAAAATCGCCTTCTTCAAGGGTAAGGCTGACATTGGTCAACGCTTGCTTTTCATTGATGGTTCCAATATTAAATTTTTTAGATATTCCATTGATTGTCAGCACTTATAATTCCCCCTTTATGGATTTTTTGAATGGGATCAGATAGCTTCTGAATACCGGAAGTGATAGTGCGATTGCTACAGTCAACGCGGTAAACATCTTTAAGTCGTTGGCCGGCATTCCCATCTTCAGCACCAATGCGATAATTACTCGATATGTGATCGCGCCCAGCACCAAAGAAAGTAAACGGGTAAAGAAGTTTTTCTTACCAAACAGGACTTCTCCAATGATAACCGATGCCAGACCGATTACAATCGAACCGATTCCCATTTGCACATCGGCAAAGCTTTGGCTTTGTGCGATCAAAGCACCGCAGAGTGCAACAAGTCCATTACTGATTACAAGACCAAGGATGATCATGTTGTTTGTATTGATTCCCTGCGCACGTGCCATCTGAGCATTGTTTCCCGTGGCGCGGATCGCAGAGCCGATTTCCGTACCAAAGAACCAATACAGGATGCCGACTACTCCTATTACACAGACTAGTCCGAAGAGAATCACGGCACTCGAGTGGTTTAGTCCGAATTCTTCAAATTTTGTATAAACGGTATCCATACGCAGCAGGGAAAGGTTCGCCTTTCCCATGATACGCAGATTTACAGAGTATAGAGCAATCATGGTCAGTATTCCTGACAACAGCGCGGGGATTTTTAGCTTCGTATGTAAAAGTCCCGTTACAAGCCCCGCTCCCATTCCACCGAAGAGCGCGATGCATGATGCTGCAAAGGGGTTCATCCCGCTGTATATCAAACTGGCTGCGATGGCCGCTCCCATTGCAATACTGCCCTCTACTGACAAATCAGCAATATCCAGAATTCTGTATGTGATATAAACGCCGATTGTCATAACTGCCCATAGCAAGCCCAGTGAAATCGCGCCTAGCAAAATTTGTAACATTGTTTTTCCTCGCTCCTATTACTCTTTCTATTGAATGATTATTCCGCCTTGATCACGTACTGTTTCAACTCGGCCGGAATCGTTAGTCCGATTTCTTCTGCAACCGTTCCATTAATTGCAAAATCAAATTTAGTCGATGCTTCAATTGGCATAGTTGCAGGCTCAGCCTCACCCTTAAGTATCTTTACACCCATCAATCCTGTCTGGTAACCAAGATCATAATAGTTGATTCCTAGTGTAGCTAATCCGCCGCTGTTAACCATTCCGGACTCGCCGCAAATGACAGGAGTCTTGGATTCTGCAGTCACTCCATGGACCACAGGCATTGCTGATGCAAATACATTATCCGTTGGAATATAGATCGCATCGCATTGACCAACGATTGATTGGGTTGCCTGTTGTACATCGTTTGAATTGGTTACGGTTACTTCAACGTATTTCATTCCCTTCGCTTCAATGGCTTCTTTTGCAATCGCCGCCTGAAGGATCGAGTTGTCTTCACTGGAAGTGTAAAGTACACCAACGGTCTTAGCATCCGGTACTAATTGAACTAGTAAATCGATCTGTTCCTTGATCGGATTCATGTCAGTTGTACCAGTCACGTTTCCTCCGGGAGCATCATTCGAATCTACGAGTCTTGCAGACACATAATCCGTTACCGCTGTTCCAAGGATCGGAATGTCTGTTGTTTTTCCGGCGATTGCCTGGGTTGCAGGAGTTGCGATCGCGAGTACCAAATCTACGTTATTGCTGACAAATCGGTCACTGATGGTGGAAAGGTTACTTTGATCTGCCTGTGCATTCTGCAAGTCGATCTTAATATTTTCACCATCCACATATCCATTGTCCTTCAGCGCTGCTATAAATCCTTCACGTGCAGCGTCCAGCGCTACATGATCCACGTATTGAACAATACCAATGTTGAACACTTTTTCTTCTCCCGATTGTGAATCGGCCTGCTCCGAACCTGCGCAGCCAGTACTCATTGCGACGAGCAATGCAGCCAGGACAAGCGCCATGATCGACTTTCCATACTTTTTCATTAAAAATCCCTCCATACTACAAAACTACAATTGATTTAGAACTTGTTGAATAACTAAATTTCCGGCTATTCGAACAAGGTCTTATCTATTTCAACTAACCCGATCAGGTTCCATTGAAAACAAAGAAAATAAAAAAAGTGGTAATGACGGAATAATAAAAAAAAACGCCCCTGTCTGTAACAGGGGCGAATGTGAATTCGCGGTACCACCTTGTCTTTGTTGTTTGTTCAACAACCTCAGCAAGCGACAAACATCGCTTCTCCACAGTAACGGCTGGATCCCGGCACATCCTACAGGGCAATTGCCTTTGAGTGTGCAGCTCTCAAGATGAATTCACGGCACTGATATCCTGCTTTCTTCCACCAAACGAAAGCTCTCTGTAAGGATGGGTGTCCCCGCTACTGGTTCTTGGTCATCGCTTTTCATATATTGCTATCATTATATTAATCAACTTTTAATTTGTCAACCATTTAAAATTTTATTTGTCTGGATTCCGCTATCATTCTTCCATCATTCTCTGAACCGCTGCCTGCAGCACCTTTCCCGCAACAGAACCCGCCACCTTGCTGCCCGAGCCTCCATTTTCAACCACTACAACGAATGCAAGGGGACAATCTTCACGATCCAGATAACCAACAAACCAGGAATGTGGCTTTTCATCACCGCCGACTTCGGCGGTTCCGGATTTCGCGCAAAGCTCCAATCCCTTGAAATTGCTCTCTCCGTAAACCTCTTTCACATTATTCCGCATCATAGTCCCCAGCGTATCTGCAGTCTCTTCCGAAAGGATCCGCTTCTTTTGGAGACGATCTCCGGGCAAAAGTGACAGGAGGTTATTCTCATGAATCAGTCGCGGTGTGACCCGTATACCTTCATTGGCAATGGAACCGGCGTAAGCCATAAGGGTCAAGGGATTTGCCGTATTGCTGTACTGGCCGATGCCGGCCCATGCAAGGTCTCCCCCTTCTGCCTCGGTAACATCCACCTTTCCCACTACGGTTCTGATTCCGTCGATCTTGATGTTTGCATTGAACCCTGCCTTTTCCGCATAATCCTGCAGAGCCCTTCCACCCAGTTCAAAAGAAATCTCTGCAAAGGCGATGTTGCATGACTGTGCAAGGGCTTGCTCCAGGGTCACATTCCCATGAGACTTCGGGCAGGTCACCTTCGCTCCTTCGATAATCCGTTCTCCCTCGCATTGATAGACCCTTGTGTTGATATTCTCCAGATGATCGATTGCGGCGGCAGCCGTAACCAGTTTGAAAACCGATCCCGGCGTATATGCTGCTGAAAACAGCCGGTTCATATAAACTCCCTCGTACTGATCCGGATTCGCTTCCACATCGGGCCGGTTTTCCGGATCGAAGGTGGGCATGCTGACCATGCAGAGAAGTTCACCGGTCTTGTAGTTGTATATGCCCACCGTTCCCTTTCTACCATTCATGGCTTTATAGGCAACGGAGCAAAGTTCTGCGTCCAGGTTAAGCATCATATCGCTGTTGAAGCTGCTCAAATTATCGTTGAACCGGTAGGCTCCATTCAACGGATCCCAGCCAGAAAGCCTGTCGCTGTATGCAACCTGGGCACTTGTCACAATATTGCCGTAGGAATCCCCCACAGCATGCATCAGTGCACTTCTAACCGTTTTATCCTCGTTGTATTTCTGAACCCCATCTACTGTCTGGAGTAGGATTTCACCATTTCGATCATAAAGTTTTCCTGCCGTTTTCAGCTGACCGTCGGTATACAGATGCTTATTTGTCGCATGCTGAGCCCAGGAATCTGCATTGATTGTATATTTAACGGTAAAGACCAGTAATCCGGTGACAAGGAGCAGGGTCAAAATCAACAGGCCAAAGGCACGTCTCGTCAGCAATTTCATATCACTCACCCGCCCCTTCCCTGATTTCATCTGTATCAGGCGCAAAATCCCCGCCGTCCGGCCGGTATCTTTCATCTGCCGCTTTGATAAAGGAGAGCAGCGCCCAGCATACGACCATGGAGGAGCCGCCGTTGGAAACGAATGGCAGTGTCACCCCTGTAAGCGGGAGAAGATCCAGAGAGCCGAATACGTTCAGTGCCGTCTGAATCAGAAAGATTGAAACAGCGCCACAGGCAGAAATGGCATAAAAGGATGATTTGCAGCCCCTCATCAGAAAAAGCACAAAAAATGCCAGAAAAATTATCATCAAAACAGCGCAGAGCGCTACGATGAGGCCCCATTCTTCGCAAAGGATGCCAAAGACCAGATCCGTATCCGCCGCAGGGATCCCTACAAGATACCCGTTGCCACCGCCAAGGCCCAGAAGACCACCGCTGGCGGAATACATCAGGGTTCGGGTCTGCTGATATCCAATGGTATCGGCAAACTCCCATACGTGTCCCCATGCCTCAAACCGTGATGCAATATAGGGTAAAAAAGATACGACAGCAAAGGCTCCGAGAACCGCTCCCGCAGAAATGAAGGCAATGGTTCGAATATCCCCGGATCGCATAAAGGCAATCACTAGAAACGTAATAAAGAAGATAACCGAGGTCCCCAAGTCCCGCATTAATATGAGTGCAGCGATGCAGGTTCCGGAGAATCCGATAAACGCTGTCAGGTTGCGGGTTGTGAGAAGCTTATCGAGAGTAGCTGTTCCCGCAAGCACAAAAGCGACTTTGACAAACTCCATGGGCTGGAAGGTAATAAAGCCGAGGTTGATCCAGTTTCTCGCACCAAACCGGGCTTCGCCGATGGTCAGATTCAGCAGCATCAGTACAATGCTGCAGCCGACTAGAATATATTTCAGCTTGCGGCCTCTGCCGACATCTTTTATGATCAGCTGGATAGCAGTATAAACGATCATTCCCAGGATAATCGCGATCACTTGTTTCATCAGGCTTCCCGGCGCCGTTACCGCTACTACAAACAGATTCATTCCGCAAAGGAAAAAGATCAATAGCTCCAGTTCTCTGTACTTTCTGCTGAATTTTGATAGAATGAAATAATAAATCCCTTCTGCGGCGATCAGCAAAAGGAAGGGATAGAGTACGACGAGATGAGATCCTGCCTCATTGGAAAGGGTTATCTGAATTGCCCCCAAAAGTTGAAACACCAGTATGAACAGGAAGGTCTTACCGGCAGTAACATTTGGCCCCAGCTTTCCTAACCAGTCAAGCTTGCTTTTTCGCTTTATGCTTTCGGTGCCTTCTTCTTCAGGAACAAATTGAAATTCAGCAGTTGCAAAGGAAATCGTATCCCCTATTTCGACGCCTCCCGAATGTTCTATTTCTTCTCCATTAACCCGCACTCCGCCCTTTGAGCCGAGATCAGTAATTGTCCAACCGCTCTCGCCGTAGGAAAGCACTGCATGGCTGCGGGATATGAAGGGCAGATTAATCACGATGTCAGATAGCTTGCTCCTTCCGATGGAGTTTTCCCAATGCATGATGGGGATACGATAAGCGTCCTTGATTTCAAGGAAGCCCCATATTCTGTCGGACCCACTGCTTCGAAGGAGGGGCAAAACACAGCGCAGGAGCACCAAAACCGCTAGAACAGGGAAAATCCAGCGTACAACAAAGGTATAGAATTCAACAAATTCTATAGGATTTGACAGGTAAGCTGCAATGCCTTCCACGACACGATCTGCCCAACCACGTATTCCGTCCATAATCTGACGGATATTCTCTATCACGATCTCCATCCGGCTTCCATTTCTATTTCTCAATTGAAATTACAATTTTAAAATAGCAAGCTCATGAAATGATAACTTGCTATTCTTTAATATACTATTTTTTCCATAGAAAATCAATGTTTTCTAGCCCATGAAAACCTCAACAGAATGGGTTTTTCCATCATTTAATAAATCGATCACGTTCCCCTCGTGGAATTCTCCGTCTATTGTCAGATGTGTCACACCTTTATCCGTGTTCTTTGGATTTTTAACAATAATCTGATAGGTGGTTTCAAGGTGGCGATATTGCAGGGAATACTCTGTCCATTTCTTTGGAATACATGGATCGATCACCAATTGATCAACGTTTTTACTAAAGCCCAGTATGCTTTCCAGCCCAGCTTTATAGACCCAGCTTGCGGTACCTGTGTACCAGGTCCAACCTCCCCTTCCTACGTGGGGAGGAACCGAGTATACATCTGCGGCCATGACATAAGGCTCAACCTTGTAAATCGAGTACTCCATATTTGTTCTGGTATGATTAATGGGATTAATCAGTCCGAACAGTTCACTGGCTTTGTCTCCATCTCCCATCATGGCAAAGGCAATAATTACCCAGGCGGCGGCATGGGTATATTGACCGCCATTTTCTCTTACGCCCGGTACATATCCTTTGATGTACCCTGGCTCTAGGTTCCCTTCGTCGAATGGAGGTGTCAGAAGTTTAATGAGTCCTGCCTCTCGCATTACCAGATAATCCTCCAGAGAATTCAGAGCTTTTTTGATTCTTTCAGGGTCTCCTTTTCCTGAAATCACAGCCCAGGATTGAGCAAGAGAATCAATTTTACATTCTTTATTGTTTACGGATCCCAATGGTGCTCCGTTGTCAAAAAATGCCCGTTTGTACCAATTTCCGTCCCATGCGTTTTTCTCAATGGCACCTGTAATTTCGCCGATGAGCTGCTGATATTTTTCAGCCCTCTCCTTCTCAGCCATTTTTTTGCAAATCGGAATCATTTTTTCCATGACTGTGCATAGGAACCATCCCAGCCAGACGCTTTCTCCCTTTCCTCCGTTTCCGACGGTATTCATCCCGTCATTCCAATCTCCTCCACCGATTAACGGCAGCCCGCGTTCGCCGAACTGCAAGCCACGCTCAATTGAGCGAATGCAATGCTCGAAGATGGATGCCGTTTCCGTTGTGACTCTTGGCTGACTGTACCGTTCATCCTCATGAATTTTTAAAGGCTCATCCTGCAGGAAAGGAACTTCAATCTTTAATATATCATAATCTCCGGTTGCCCTTATATATTCTGCAGTCACATAAGGCAGCCATAAATAATCATCAGAGAATCGTGTTCTGGGGCCTTTTCCGGCAGGCTCATGCCACCAGTGCAAAACATCCCCCTGTAGAAATTGATGACGAGCATGCTTTATGATTTGATTTTTCGTGATTTCCGGCCATATTGCGGTAACCGATAAGCTGTCCTGCAATTGATCCCGGAATCCAAATGCGCCGCCGGCCTGGTAGAAGGCGGTTCTTGCCCATATCCTGCATGAAATCGCCTGATAAAGCAGCCATCCGTTCAGCATAATGTTCATAGCAGGATCAGGAGTATCCACCCGAATCGTCTGCAACTTCTCCTGCCAGAATTCCTTCACTTCAAGGAGGGCTGCTCTTGCCTTTTCAAGCACCTTAAAGGCATCCGCCAATTCATAAACCTTATCCGGCCGATCTGTCATTCCCATAAGAAAAATGATTTCCTTCGTTTCCTTCGCCTTCAACTTGAACTTGACCTGCATTGCTGCACACGGGTCGAGACCCGTTCCAACTCTCCCCGACAGTTTTTTCTGTTTGAGCGCGTCCGGTGCTTCCGGTGTTCCGAATCCAAAGAACTCCTTTCTGTCGCCGGTCACGGACCGCGCATCCACAGAAGAATCCATAAAACAAATCCTGTCCGGAAACTCCCTGTTATATGGGTTTTTTACCATTAGAATTCCCTCTGTGCTCTGGCTACTCACCAGGTGCATCGAGGTATCCCTTGGATTCACGCCCAGAACCGGGTTCATATAATAGGTGATTCCCAGGCTTCTATCCTTATCGCTTTCATTTTTCAAGCTGATCATACTGATTTTAACCGTTCCTTTTACCGGTACAAACTGGATCAGGCGCTGTGAAACCCCATGGCAAGCATGCTCAAATTCCGAATATCCAAACCCGTGTCTGATGGTGTACATCTTATCATCTCTGATGGGAAGCGGTGTTGCTGACCATGATTTTCCAGACTCATCATGGAAATAAAATATTTCTCCAGGTATGTCACTGACAGGGTCGTTTGACCATGGTGACAGCTTATTTTCTCGGCTGTTTTCGCACCATGTATATCCGCTTCCGGCCTCGGTCACCATAAATCCAAATTCCGGATTTGAAATGACATTGACCCATGGAGCAGGAGTCGTCTGCCCTTTTTCAAGGCGTATCACATATTCTCTTCCATCCTGGCTGAAACCGCCTAGGCCATTAAAGAATTGAAGCGTATTTTCTGCGGCAGCGTGTTCTGCCGCTGCTTGTTCCGATTCCTTTTGAATACGGTTCCTCTTGACAGGATACTTTGGCGTTTTTCGAACCGATGCGTCCCGAATCCCCGCTTCTCCAATCGATGATTCTCTATCCATCCTTGCCTGCAGCGGCAATTTCGGAAATGCTTCGTATTTCATCTGTTCCTTCATGGTACCGATACCACCCTTGAAAATCATTCTGGAAACGGCATAAAATAAGGGAATATCGTCCTGCTGCATATTATTCGCATTGATGATAAAAACATCGTTGTGTCGATTTAATACATCAAAGGTCTGGCTTGCGTGAACAATTTCAGATATCAGAGAATACAACGGATTGGAGTAACTATTCTCCTCATGGCTTAAAATGACCAGATCTACCTTTAAATCTTTGAGCCGCCAGTATTCATGCGCCTTCAGAACTTCATAGAGAATTTCCACCTCCTCGGTTTTGTCGAGCACAACAAGAATGATCGGTCTATCTCCTGAGATTCCATACGCCCACAAGGAAGGCTGGCTTTTTTTATTCTCCTGAATCAGGTGTCGATATTTCAACCTTTGCGTACTCTGAAACAGGATGTGGGAAATCATGTTCTGGTACAATTCCATCTCCTGTGCTTTGATGTTCAGATACTTTGTTTCCACTTGGCTTCTAGTCAATGCTAGCCAAAAGGCCGCATCGCAGGCTTCCATGTTATCATATTTTTCAACCAGCTCCATGATCGATTCCCTGCTGCCTGCCGTTACGGTTACAAAGGAAAGCTGCGCAGTCTCGTTCGGTTCGATGTTAACCTTGATTCTCAGGCTGAAGATTGGATCCAAAACCGCACCCACGGTATTTGACAACGGTCTTTCCCGTTCAAGAACAGCAGGATGAAAAACCGTATGCCCCCTTCCGATGAATTGCATCCGATCTGTTTCAAATTGGATATCATCCACGATATCAGCCTCAATGACAGGAATTTCTGCAATCCACATTTCTTTCTCTTCCTGTCCCCTTGGTCGCCGATTTGCCAGCAGCGCGTTATACGTAGGATGATACTCGGTCCTTACAAAGAGATTGCTAAAAGCGGGATGTGCCACATCACTGTTCCTGGAAGCCAATACGGCCTCAAAATAGCTGGTCACCTCTATGACGCAAGGGGTATCTCCGTTATTTTTCAAGCTTACTTTTCTGATTTCCGCATTATCATCGGAGGCGACAACCACCTCAAGAGTGGTTTCAATCTCTCCATCCGCCCTGTGATAAGCTGCCTTATCCGGCGTAAACACCACCTCATATCGATCCGGAAGAACATTTAACGGGGAATACGTAGCAGACCAATGCTGATTTGTGGTAACGTTCTTAACATAGAAGAACATACCATAGCTGTCGATTACCGGATCTTCCCTCCATCTGGATACATCAGCTGTTTTGCTTCTGCTGTAACCTGTTCCTTTATCGGTTACCATCACGGAATAATTACCGTTTGATAAAACATGTGCTTTTGGAAGTTCGAAATCCGGTGCCGTAAATTTTCTGTAAGCACCTTTATCTCTGTAAATTTTTGCTTTTGGAGTTGATATTTTTTCCTTGTTATCCTTTGTAAACAGGATATTGACCGGGATTTTTTCCTGCAATAAAAGCCTGGCTGCTCTGACCGCCGGGTCTGCGGAAAAACGTTTTTGCATAATGTTATGATTCAAATAGTTATTCAATGACAATAAGCTCATGCCCTCGTGATGTGCCATGAAGCTTTTTATGATTACCTTTTGTGCTTGAAAGTTGGTCCGCTCTGGCGTATAATCCGCAGCCTCATAATATCCGTAGGGACCTTCCAGTCCCTCAGACTTTAATAATTTTATATTTTGAAAGGCTTCCTCTGGGTTGACCATGAGCGCCAGGAATGTGGAATAAGGAGAGGTCACCGCATCCTCGATCAAACCTCTTTTCAATCCAAGCCAAGGTACACCGATGGCTTTGTATTGATAATCAAGATTGATATCCAAGGAATGAAAGGAAGATTCCGATGCACCCCAGGGCATGCCCCTTACTTTACCGTATTTTTGCTGACTTTTTACAACAAAGGAATAGGTTTCATCAAGTAGGGTATTTCGATAGCTTTTCATCAAAAGCAGCGGCATCAGATATTCAAACATGGTTCCGCTCCAGGAGACCAGTCCCTGATAACGATCCACCACCGTGAGCAGTCTGCCCAACATAAACCAGTGCCTCGGCGGAACCTCACCTCTTGCAATGGCAATATAGCTTGCTTGTCTCGCTTCGGATGCGAGCAGGTCATAATAGGAGTTTGTCAGCTTTTTTTCTTCCACATGATAGCCGATGGAAAACAGCTTTCTGCCTTCACTGTATAATGGCTTGAAGCTGATATCCGCAGACAGCTTTTCGATCCGATCGATCACTTGCCTGTACTGATCCATAAAATCTGTGCAGGATTTATCTGATTTCAGTACGGTGCCGATGATTTGATTCAGCCAGGCGAATCCTTCCTCAAAGGCTTCGCCTTTAATCTTTACCGTGCACTTTGTCAGATGATCTATCTGTTTCAATATGCTTCTATTCCTATCGGGTAGCTCGTTCAACGCTGTATTTTTCTCCAAAATACGCAGTAATTGATTTGTTTCTTCTGCCAGAGCTTCATGAAACAACTCTGCAGGAATTGCTTCCACCAGCGGAACCCAGGGTGCAAATGTATCCAGCTCTGCTTTGAACAATCTTCCCATCTGTTCTGCTTTTGCTCTCCAGATCGGCTTTTTTATCACTGCGATCTCCTCGCCGCCGATCAGTTCATCCAAAGCCTTACTCCATAGGACCAGGCTGATTTTATTGTCTTTCTCCACGAAATCAAGAAAGGCGAATTCAGCCGGAAGCCCGTCTCCCTCTTCCAGTCCGTTACGAAGGGTGTCCTTGATACCTCTGATAAATACCGAATCGATCAGCGGCTTTGAAAGATAGTCTTTCAAGCCTTCCACAAGTGTGATCAGATAGCAGACAAAATTCCCGCTGTCCACCGTAGATACATATAATGGATGAAGCGGCTCAAGGGTTCTGGTATCATACCAGTTGTAGAGATGGCCATTCCATTTTTCCATTTTCTCGATGGTGGCAACCGTTTTTGATATGGACTCGATTGTTTCTTTGATTCCGATATAGCCCATATCTCTCCCGGAGATCGAAGCAAGAAGTCCCAGACCGATATTCGTCGGTGAGGATCTGTATGCAATCCCTCTGGGGGGGTCTTCCTGGAAATTGTCAGGCACCAAATAATTATTTTTTGCATTGGCAAACTCCTCAAAATATCTCCAGGTCCTTCTGGTTATTTTTCTGAGTTCGATCAAATCTGCTTTTCCAAGCATTTCCTTCTCAAGATCATCCTCTTTACTGATCTGCCAGGCGATGAAAGGGGCGCTACCCCAGATGACAAAAAGGAGAAAAGCAAAGAGAAGACTTTCCGGTTTCAAATAATACGCAAAAGCCAGCGCAGTCAACCCAAATACCGCACTTGAACCCATATGATACAAATAGCTTTTCAGCGAACCGCTTTGCGACTTTTCCACATCGGCTGAGGTAACCCATTCCAGCATATGTTTTCTTGATATGAGAACACGGAAAAGCGTTACCAATATTGCATTCATTACTCTGATTGCATGAAACGGTAAAAAGACGAGAGACAGAATGCATTGAAACAGTGAGGATTTTATCCCAAAGAAACCAGGCCTGTATCGCTTGATTTTATCGTATTTTATTCGTTTTCGCACTTGTTCGAAAAGGTTCAATAAAAATGGCAGCCCCAGCGAGACCACAGCAAGGCCGGCCCAGAGATTCCCGCTGCCGGGCAGGATACTGAAGCCTGCCAATAATAAAACCATTAAGGATGGAGTAATCAGGCTTCTTCTTAAATTGTCTGCAATTTTCCATCTGGAAATATACGCTAAAGGGTTTTTGATCCGTTCTCCTTTTCCGTTGGTGACCCTTCGGCAAAGCCATGGAATCAACTGCCAATCCCCTCTGATCCACCGATGCAGCCTCGCCATAAAAGAATTGTATTTCGTGGGGTAAGAATCCACCAGCTCCAGGTCGGTGACCAGTGCGGCTCTAACATAGGAGCCTTCCAGCAGATCATGGCTTAAGATAGCATTTTCCGGAATTGCATCCTTCAATACCCTATGAAAGGTCTTCAATTCATAGATACCCTTCCCCGTAAAAATACCCTCGCCAAAGAGATCTTGATAGACATCGGATATCGCACTGGAATAAGGATCCAACCCCTCCTGCCCCGTATAGATTCTTGAAAAGTTGGATCTGTTTGCACTCTCAATATCAAAAGAAATGCGAGGCTGCATGATCCCATATCCGTCGGTAACAATTGCCCTTTCAGGATCGATCACAGGAAGATTCAAAGGATGGGCCATGGCACCGATCATTTTTTTCGCCATTCCGAAAGGCAGCATGGTATCAGCGTCTAGTGTAATTATATATTTAATTTCAGTGGTCGGAAGCTTTCCGTTGGAATAGAAAATAAAGCTGGTCTCCTGTGATCCAAGCAGCATTTCATTCAATTCCATCAATGCTCCTCTTTTTCGCTCCCATCCTGTCCACTTCTTATCGCGTTCATTCAATTTTCTCAATCGATTATAAAAATAAAATGTGTCCTTTCCTTCCTCGGCATATTTTAAATTAAGCGCTTTTATTCCTTCCGACGCGACCCGTAAAATGCCAGCATCGCTTTCTTTGCTTGGCTCGTTTGCGTCTGCAAATGCACCCAGCAAGGCAAAATAAAGATTCTTTTCCCTATTTGCAAGGTAATGGCTCTCCATGTTTTCCAGCAGCTGCTCCACCCGTTTTTCGTCTGTCAGCAACGCGGGAATCACAACCATAGTACACAGATGCGCAGGAATCCCGTCCTTCAGCTCAAGACGCGGAAAAAAAGCGGGTTTTTTCACTTTACAAACTAGGCAGTTCGCAAGGGAAACAGCGATTTCCGAGGAAGGCATCAAGGCTGCCAGACCTGCAAGTATGATAAGATAGATATTTGTATCTCTTGAAAGATTGATTGCATAATTGGTTGCAAGGGCCACAATCAGAATCGTGAACACCACGATGAAGCTCAGATAGATCTGTCCAAGATTTTTTGACAATTGGCTCTTCAATTTTTCCAAATACTGTTTTTCGCTTTTTCTTCTGATTTCCAGCAGTTCCAGCCCTTTTCCCACCAGATAATATCCGACATGGCACCGTTTGCTGTGATCATTTGCCCCATCCTCTGTCCTTTTTTCCAAAGAAGCCTTACCGGCAAGCTCGATTGCCTCCTTTGCGATATGAAGCTCCGATACCCGATACCCTTTCGCCAGCATCCCGATTTGTCTTTTATAATAATTCCGGGAGTTGATATCCATCCTTTGATATGTTCCATCCGGATCCTGCCTTAGAATGTTTTCCAGAGAGCTAACCGTTTCAAATATTTCGGACCAGTCAAAGCTCGAGATATATTTTAAGCTTGCGATGCAATTTCCCATTGAAACGGTGGATACCGCCTGGTCATTATGCTCTTTTTGAGCGATTGATTCCGCGGTTGTATTGTATTTGTCAAGATTTTCATCAATATATCTCAATACATTCGCGTAGCTTCTCCCGGATCGTCGCAACCGATAAAATAAATGCTCTATAAATGATGGCTCTATTTCATCCATAATGGTAATATTATTCTTAAATAATTTAATGATTTTTTCTATATCAACCTCGTCCTCCGCCATCCATTTTTCGAAAATTTCATCGGCGAGGTTCCATTGCACTTTTGTTTCATGGATTTTTTCACTGATCATTCGGATGTTTTCTATGAGTGCAAGCTTGATCATGATCGGTATGATGCTGATTTCTCTCTCTAAAAGAACCGTATGGGATTGATAGGCCTCCAGATACTTCAACAGAGTATTGATTTCGATTTGTCCATCTGTATGTGACACCAGCTCCATAGCGATGGCAAGAATTCTGGTATAACCCTTAAACGGCCCCTTGCTGAGTACAGGAAGCGTATAGTACTCCTTTTTGGTCAGATCTCTCCGGATGCTCTTTACCTGTTCTTCAACAATATAAAAGTTGTCCAGCAGCCATTCTGCAGCAGGCGGCACCATCCTCTTTTGTATGACATCTTCATTCAAGCTCTTGCAAACGGATAAGATGGAATTGTAATTGTCGTTCATTCGAACCAGCGGCCAATTCGTTACATTTCGTTTTGATGAGACAGAATGCTCCCGTGCGATGGTTCTGGCATGATCCTCAAGAATCTCTTCAGACAATGAGGTTCCGCGGAATGCAACATTTCTGTTGATATGCATGCGAAATAATACAAAAAATAAAAGCACTGCAATTAACAGAGCAATACCTATTCCAAAAAAATAATAAAGATTCAAGTTCAATTTTATATCTCCTAAATTTTGACTCAATTTTTATTCATTCTTAAGGCTTACTGAATAATTCTTTTGAAGGATTTGTTCAGCAGCCCTATTTATTATACTATCTCCTTTTTATGGTCAATCTATTCATTAATAGCATTCGTTTGCAATAAGAAAACCGCAGTTTTTGTATCGCAAACTGCGGTTTTAATTTCTGAATTCTTTTACTATTCAAGTAACGGACACCGAATTACCTCAGTTAATCTCGTGTCGATCCTTACATCCAATTCTTGCTCCAAACGCTTTTTAAAGTTGTAATACAACTTGATTGCTTTGCTTTTCCTTCCTTGTGCCATATATAATTTAAGCAGCTCCAGGCAAATGTTTTCGTCATATGGCTCTGCGGCGAAAGCACGCCTTAGTATATCTTCTGCTTGCCGAACTTCTCCACTCCTGATATAAATCCCACTCAGCGTTTGGCATGCTTCCAGAAAGATAGATTTGAGCCTCTCCCTCTCATGGAATAACAGGTCTCCGAAATCGCTGCCTTCCATCAGGTCCCCTTTGTAGATCTCTATTATACGTTTTAAAATTTCTGCCAGTCTCTTCTCATTTGGTTCAGTATGTTTTTCAGTCAAAGACCATTCGTCATTCAGCCGCAGAAATTCATGCAGATCAAGCTCCAACCCACTGTCCCTTCTTATCTTCAGTCCTTCCGGCGTTTCCTGAACAAAGGCATTGCTGCCCGCAATCTCTGCCTGATATTTGGATAGTATTTTTCTCAGATGATACAGTGCCGTTCGCTGGGAGGCAGTGGAGGCTTTGCTGTCAGCATCCGGCCATAGTAACTCAGCCAGGACCTCTTTTGATACGGTATTCCCGCTTTGAAACAAGAGATATTCCATAAAAGCCTTGACTTTTTTGGTCTTCCATTCAGATTCAGGAATCCTGATGCCATTTACCGCAATCTCAGGCGTACCAAAAAGTGTAGCCTGAACGAAATAAAATTGTTCTGACTGATCCGTTCTGTATGTATAGACAAACTCATCGACAAAAGATGTAATCTGTCTTTCATCCATGGTTTTTACTTTCTCACTCAGATAGTTCACCGTTTTACTGTCATAGAATTTTCGCATCAGTTCTTTGGCAAAGGCGGTGCAATAGCCGTACCTGATGCCCCGAAGTGCCATATCGGTCAGAGTCGGGATATGGATATCCCAGAACATGAAATACCGGCTGCCTGCTGCATACTCCAGCGCCTGCTTCAGACAACGATGCCCCTGTTCCGTATCCCCTCCGGCGAAATACAGTCTGGCTAAATGGAAACAAGCGCCGCAGAGTACCTGCTTCCCCTTTTTTTCCTCTGACGCCTTTACAGAGGAAAGCAAGCATTGTTCTGCAAATGAAACATCCCCCGATTCCCGAGCGATCGCTCCCAACACCGACAGTGAAATTTCATGGATCATCAAACCGGGAACGGACTCCAGTATCATCGCAAAATCTTTTTGGGCTTCCTCAAGGTTATGCACGGGATTGGCTGGCTGTATGGTCCAGAGACAACGGAGCAGTCTACATCCAGCGGCCATCGCTTTATTGTTGATCTGAAGGAAATGGAAATCAGCACGTTCGAGCAGTTCGACAGAGGCCTCTCTGTCAAAGGACAGGTAATGTTCAAAGGCAGAGAGGCGTCTCCCATGAGCCGTAAGGTATTCATAGTCATATTTCTCGCCAATTGCAATGACTTCTGCGATGTTGAACGGCAGACATTCCCTCTCGTTTTTCAGTGACAGTGCGATGGAAAGAAACAGCAAGATAAATCCTCTGGAGGGTTCGATATTTTTAAACTTATTCAAAGTCAGTGCCGTCTCCATGCAACGCTTTGCCTTGTCAACCTTTCCCATGCAGCAATAAATAATACAGGAAAGGATCAAATACAACCATTGACTGTCTTCAGGAAGCAGCGAATGCAGGACGCTTTCGCTCTGCGCTTCTGCATCGGAAAATCGATCCTCACCGATGGACCGCACCATATCAAGAATGATCAAGGTGTTTTTAAGCTCCGCAGAAACATCCCCACGCATTTCTGAAAGGCCATCCGTCATTTTGACCAATTCCTTCATATTATTACCACACATAAATATGTAGATCAAAACAGTAGCCGCATCATAATACGTGGTAAGATCACCCCGCGTAAGGGAAAGATACAGCACTTCTTTTAGAATATCCAGCATTTCCGGCTGCCTGCTGTTTGGCATCAGCTGCGCTTTATACAGCAGAAGCACCGGGTTGTTCCGAATCATATCCTCGGGCAGTAAGTCCAGCCACTGCTTCAATTGGCCGGTCTCTCCGATCATGAACTTGTTAAAGCCCTCATTGGATACCATATTCATAGCAGAAGCAGAGTTTCCGCATTTTACCAAATGCTCCACAGCACGGTCGTAGATCCCCCTTCTCATGAAGTATCCGGCAGCCTTCAGATGAAGTCCGGCAATCTGCTCTTCCGAATAGCGATCGTCCAGAATAGATAACAAAAATTCCCGGAACAGAGAATGGAACCGATATACCACAGGATTTCCGGGGATACGCTGTATAAACATGCCAAAGCCTATGCATTGATCCATTAATGATTTTATATCATCGATTTCCAGTATCTTCACTGCTTCCTCCTCGGAGAATTCCCGAAGCAGTGCAAGTCTGGCCAGTGCATTTTGTGTATTGCCTTTCACAGGCTTAAGCACTTCCATGGATAAATATCGGAACAGCACATCGTCATGAACCAGCTTTTCCGACTCAATGGAGGCAGCGTCCGTTTTTATGCTTTTCAATGCATGGTACAGGATGATAATCCCGGCGATCCATCCTTCTGTATTTTTCTCAATATAGTCAGTCAGTTCCCTGTCTGAACCCGTCTGGCCTATACTGTACATGAAAGCTTCTATTTCGGCATTGCTGAAAGTCAGATCACCTGTATCGATTTCCAGAATCTTTTTATCTAATTTTTGCTTTTCGGTAAAAACGGACAAGCTCTCCCGGCTCATCAGAATCATTGTGCAGTACGGAGGTAGATTGTCCAGTAAATACCTTGACAAATCGCAGATATCCTGGCTCTGAACCACATTTTGAAAATCATCCAATACAAGATAGATACGAGTATCCAATGCCTTATTGTGAATCTTCCACAATTCCCTGCATATCATAGAGATGGTCTGCTGCGGCTGCAAGTCAGCCTGCTCTTCGAGAACTTTTCTGCAGCCTTCAAACGCAGCGGCTTCCGCCGGAAATACGGCTTCTATCAGATATGCCAGAAATACCTGCAGGGATGTGTCCTCAGGATCCATACGATACCAGCATATCCGGCAGGGTCTGGCTGCATGGCGGTTCAAATAAGAAACCGCCAAAGTTGTTTTTCCATATCCTGCGGGGGCGCATACTGTAATCGCTCTGGAGGAATCCATATTTTTATAAAGCCTTTGCAGCCGTTCCGTCAGCAAAAAACTTTCGGACAGCTCCGGCATCGTCAGCTTACTCTTTAATACGGTAATGCTGCTCATTCGATCGACCTCACAAATCTATATACAATATGTAAGCGAGATAAAAAATTATGAAATATTTCACCTTATTTTACCATTGATAAAATCAAATGTAAAACGGTTCTTATATTGCATTGAAAGGCTTCGGGCATATTTGAGTCTCTTTTTTCATTTTATATTTTTTTGATGCCCATAGCGTACGATTAATAAATGATACGCAATCAAAATAGAAAGGAAGATCACAGATGTTTTGTACAGAATGCGGTTATAATGCAGGCGATGCAAAGTTTTGCCCCAATTGCGGAGCAGTTCTATCCAGAGACACTTCGGGAAAGCAGATCGAAAATGAAAATGCAGCCCCACCGCTGCCCATCAATCCAGCGGGTCAAATGAAGAAGGCCGACGAAGTGGATTACAAGATCTATGGGGAGGATCTCCAGTTTGTGGAGATCATGCTGGATCCGTCGGAAACAATCATCGCCGAAGCGGGTGCAATGATGTATATGGATGCATCGATTAAAATGGATACAATCTTCGGAGACGGCTCTGGAAAAGAAGGCAATGATCTCAAGAGCAAGCTCTTTTCCGCAGGCAAGCGGATGATTACGGGCGAAAGCCTTTTCATGACCTCCTTTACCAACACTGTTGCCGAAAAAAGATGCACTGCCTTTGCCGCGCCCTATCCGGGCAAGGTGGTCGCTTTCGACCTTGGAGAACATGGTGGAACCATGATCTGCCAAAGAGACTCCTTCCTCTGCGCCGCTAAGGGAATTTCCATCAGCATCGCCTTTCAGAAGAAGATAGGTGCAGGTCTTTTCGGAGGCGAAGGATTCATCATGCAGAAGCTGGAGGGCGACGGCCTTACCTTCATGCATGCGGGCGGAACCATAATTAAAAAAGATTTGAAACCAGGCGAAACGGTCAAGCTGGATACCGGCTGCCTGGTGGCCATGACGAAAACAGTGAACTATGATATCCAATTTGCGGGAGGCATCAAGAGTGCACTGTTCAGCGGCGAGGGCCTTGCCCTCGCCACACTCACCGGTCCGGGAACTGTATGGCTGCAATCCCTGCCTTTCTCCAGACTGGCGGACAGGATCCACTCCGCAGGGAAAGGTGCCAGCAGGAGCAAAGAGGAAGGCAGTGTCCTGGGCGGCATAGGGATTGGGAGCCTGTTAAAAAATGACTGATTTCCAATCGTATATCATTATGAAAGAAGGAGAAAAACAATGAAAAAATCAATCTTTATTCTAATTTTAGCTCTCGCACTGTGTCTCAGTCTGCCTTTCGGGCCGACGACAGCAGCAGCGGCGGACCTGGGGAATTACTCCTGGACAGGTGAATGGTCGACAAACTGGGGAGATATGGTTCTCACGCAAACAGGAACCAAGGTCACAGGTACCTACACCCACGACCAGGGTAGAATCAGTGGAACCGTTTCAGGAAACACCTTGACCGGAACCTGGTCGGAAGATCCCTCCTACTCCCCGCCAAATGATGCGGGAGAAGTTGAATTCGTCATGTCGGAAGACGGTAAAAGCTTTACCGGAAAATGGTGTTATGGTTCAGAGGGTGCCTGGGGTGTCTGGGAGGGGGGCACCAGAATCACCGAGGTCATTTTAGCAGCCCCTCCCAAAGATTATGGAAATGCATCATCCTGGGCAGTCTCAGAGCTTGATAAAGCCGCCGAATTTGGACTGATTCCCACCATATTACATGGTGCAGACATGACAAAACCCATTACCAGAGAGGAGTTTGCAGCACTGGGCGTAAAGCTTCATGAGCAAGCCACGGGCACTTCCGCTGCCGCTGCTTCTCCGAACCCTTTTACTGATACGAATAACCGGGAGATTCTTAAGGCTTTTAATCTAGGAATCACCACAGGAACCGGCTCCACCACCTTTTCGCCTAATGTGCTGATCAACCGGGAACAATGCGCGGCTATGCTGTTCCGCACCATCAAAGCCATCCATCCCGGTGGTGACTACAGCATCGCTGGAATTCCCGACTTTCCCGACCAAAAGAGCATCTCAGCCTACGCTGCCGATGCCACAAAATACATGTCTAAGCTGAACATCGTCAAAGGAGATGCAAATGGATATTTTATGCCGAAAGCGACCACCAGTGTGCAGACTGCAGCAGGTTACGGCATGGCCACTCGTGAGGCTGCTATCCTGATGAGCATTCGGACCTACGATAAGGTGGATGAGATTAAAAAAAGCAAAGCACCGGTGACGGAGCCAACACCTCCCCCTGCGACAGAGCAAACCACATCATCCGCGGAATGGCTGGTCGGCTCTTGGGGGTACAGCACCTCCAACGGAGATGTGCATATGGAGATCATGTATGAGTTTAAAGCAGATGGTACTTTTTATAAGGTAGCGTCCACGATGTCCGGAGGTTCGCGTATTGCCACGGAGTATAAGGGAAAATACAGTATATCAGGAGATAACCTGACCCTGTCAAACCAATTAAAAAGTACCGGCCCCGCCTCCAGCCGCTTCGATAAAATCTGGTATATCACGATGGATAGCTATGATACCAAAGATGTGCCGGCAGCGGACGTTGTATATCCTATCAGCAAATCAGATGATGGGATGTTAAATCTCGATGGCAATTCATATACCCGCGGGCGTTAAGAAACGGAGGGAACAGAGTTGAAAAAGTTAATCTTACTATTATTGATCCTGACACTGACATGCATTGTCGCTGCCGGCTGCGGAGCAAAGGATAAACTGGAAGAAAAAGCCGCAGAAAAGCTGGCGGAAGAAATGCTTGAGCAAAGCGGCGCAGAAGACGTAGACATCGACGGAGACAAAGTCACAATCAAGGGTGAGGATGGCGAGGAAGTAACCTTCGGCGGCAGCGAATGGCCAAAATCAGATCTGGCAAAAAGCATCCCGGAATTCAGCAAGGGCAAGTTTGCCAGCATCATGGAAACTTCAAATTATCTGATGATAAGCTTTGAAGAAGTCAAAGAAGCGGATGCAGTTGCTTACATTGAAAAGAATAAACCTGATTTTACTCTTGACAATTATGAATCAAAATCAGAGGGCATGATCTCCTGGAGCGGTAAGACCGACAAGGATCTGCAGCTTTCACTCACCCTTGCCGACGCCTCCTTCTCCATCATGCTGTTCCTGGATGAGTCCGAATAAGTAAACCGAATGATACAATCCAGCATTGGATATCGAAAGAAAGGAAATATGTATGTTAAAGAGAATTCTGATCTGCAGTCTGATCGCTGTATGTTTACTGACCGTATCAACGGGCTGTGATAATAATGAAGCGCCTCCCGCCTCTGCCCCGGAATCAGAAGAGTCCGTTTCGGAAGAATCGGGCTCTGCTGCGAGCTTGTACGCCGAATATCTTACCGTCGAGGATGTAGAGAAAGCGACAGGCATCAGCGGCCTGACTATGATGGAAGAAGCCATAACGTTAAAGTTCTATAACGGTGACGGCACGAGCATTCTGGAAGCCCGCTTTGATGGCAGCGCTTTTTATGAAAGTGAGGTCGGAGCAAACGAAGAGTATTATACACCGGTATCAGATCTGGGGGATAAAGCTGCAATCTGTATTCCGGATATGCCCTACCGGGTTACGTTCCTGCAGGGTGATCACGCCGTCATGATACAGACCATACCTCAGGATGGAAATCTGCCGGTTTCAGAGGAACAATTGATTGCAATTGCTAAAATAGTCTCTTCAAGATTGTAATGGCTGTTGAATGATACGAAATAATATGACTTCCCTATGACCAAAACAAACAGCCACGAATCCAATGGCGGTATTCGTGGCTGTTTCATTTGGCTCTATAATAAATGTTGTGGTGTTTGAGAAATCAAATGCTGCAACATTTTTAGTTTTTGACATAGAAAAAGAGCATAAATTGAAAATCTCTTGTAAAATGAAGTTGCAACACAAACAATTTCAGGAGGTTTTCTTATGCTCTACACAAATTATACAGAAGATTTACTAGGATTAAAAGATGTAATTGTAACAAATGTTGAAAATGTTGATGGCGAATCTCGCATTTACCTGAATACCAGGCTCCAAATGCAGGTCTGTCCTAACTGCCGCCATGAAACAAAGCGGATTCATTCCTACAGAATGCAGCCAGTGAAGGATCTCCCTCTGTTTGGCCTTAGGTCTATCCTCTATCTTAAAAAGAGAAGATACTTCTGCCCTCACTGCGGAAAGGTGTTTTCAGAAAGGATTTCTTTCCTTCCAAAATACCAACGAAATACTACAAGGCTTCATTTCCACGTAATAGATTCTTTCCGTAGCGAATATTCCACAAAGAGCATCGCAGCTTTACATAATATCTCTTCTTCGGTTGCAGTCAGAATGCTTGATAGGGTGAGTTATCCCAGGCCCAACTTGCCTCCGGTTATATCAATTGATGAGTTCAAAGGAAATGCCGGTGGGCAGAAATTTCAGTGTATTCTCGCCGATCCCAAGAGAAGGAAGGTTCTTGATATTCTACCAAGCAGAAGGTCGGAGGATCTCTATGCATACTTCCTGTCTTATAGCAGACAGGAGCGGAACAACGTTAGATATATCGTCATGGATATGAGTTTACTATTCAGGGAGGTGATGCTTGCCTGCTTCCCAAATGCCCAGATCATCACTGACAAATTTCATGTTTGCCGCCATGTCACTTGGTCTCTGGAAAGCATTCGAAAGCAGGAGCAGAAGAAATTTTCTGATGAGAGGCGAAAGTATTTCAAGAAGAGCAGATGGCTGCTTCTTAGGAAGAAGGACTCTCTTACAGAGGACAATCTGTTACAGCTAGAGAACATGCTCGCTATTTCTCCAAAGCTTAGAGAAGGCTATTGGTTGAAGGAAAAGTTCTACTATTTCATGCAGAGCAATAACCTTGATGAGGCAAAGGCCCGACTCAAAGAGTGGAATCTCTGCGCAGGAGTAGCAAATCTAGAAGAATTCAACAAATGCTTCCAGACCAT
>Ga0366801_1010_pt1 | contig 36094 bp, 37 predicted proteins | sample BONcelN113001E15_FD_207033 | JGI IMG/M metagenome (GOLD analysis project Ga0366801, IMG submission 207033) | Enriched cells from coal bed in the Powder River Basin, Montana, United States - BONCAT cells N11 rep3 HSBNCT.N11.300.1.E15 ... | reverse complement strand
ACGCTGACCACTGCTTCGCCGCCGGCGCGGATTTCGCCGCGCACCGTTTTCCCGCTCTTGTCCTTGCCTTCCCAGGCAAAGATCGCATCTTTGTTCAGGCGCGCGCTTGCGCTGCTGCGTGATGCGGTTGCCATCTGCTATCTCCCGTTATTCATTGGTGCAGCCGAGGACTTCTTCCAGGCTGGTCATGCCTTGCCTGACTTTGATCAGCCCCGATTGACGCAGCGAGCGAACTCCTTCCAGTGCCGCCTGGCGCTCGATGTCCGGTGCGGAGCCGTGCGCCAGGATGATGCGTTCTATTTCTTCCGAAATCGGCATGATCTGATAGATTCCGACCCGGCCTTTGTAACCACTGCCGCTGCAGCGTTCGCAGCCAACCGGTTTGAACGGTTGCCAGCTGCCATCGAGTTCTTGTTCCTTGAAGCCGGCCTGCAGCAGCGCTTCATCGAGGATGGCGGCCGGTTGCTTGCAGTTGCACAGCCGGCGCGCCAGCCGTTGGGCGGTAATCAAAATTACCGAAGAAGCAATATTGAACGGCGCCACGCCCATATTCATCAGACGTGTCAGCGTCGAGGGCGCATCGTTGGTATGCAGCGTGGAAAATACCATGTGACCGGTTTGCGCCGCCTTGATCGCGATGTCGGCGGTTTCCAGATCGCGAATCTCGCCCACCATGATCACGTCCGGATCCTGGCGCAGGAAAGATTTCAGCGCCACCGCGAAAGTCAGGCCTGCCTTGTCGTTGACGTTGACTTGGTTGACTCCGGGCAAGTGGATTTCGGCCGGATCTTCGGCGGTCGAGATATTGATGCCGGGTTTGTTGATCACGTTCAGGCAGGTGTACAGCGACACCGTCTTGCCCGAGCCGGTGGGGCCGGTCACCAGCACCATGCCGTAAGGGCGCTGGATTGCATTGAGCAGAATTTCCTTCTGATCCGCATCGTAGCCCAGCGCGTCAATCCCCATCTGGGCCTGACTCGCATCCAGGATACGCATGACGATTTTCTCGCCGAACAGGGTCGGCAGGGTGCTGACCCGGAAATCGATGGCGCGCGTTTTGGAAATTACCAGTTTCATGCGGCCGTCTTGCGGTACACGTTTCTCTGAAATATCCAGTCTGGAAATGACCTTGATGCGCGAAGCCAGTTTTTCCTTGATCGACAGCGGAGGCTGCGTGACTTCGCGCAAAATGCCGTCGACGCGAAAACGGATACGGTAAAACTTTTCAAACGGTTCAAAGTGGATATCGGATGCGCCCAGATTGATCGCATCGATCAGGATTTTTTGCAGAAATTTGACCACCGGGGCGTCGTCAACCTCGGTTCCTACCGCCTCGGCTGTCGCGGCGGTATCGTCTTCGAGGAAGTTGATGTCGAGATCGTCGCCGATCAGATCGCTCAGACTTTGCTCGGCGTGTTGACCGAATTGCTCCAGCAATTGCAGCAATGCATCGTGCTGCACGATGACTGGTTCGACAATCAAGCCGGTTTGGAATTTGATCTGGTCGAGTGCTTGCGTATTGGTGGGGTCGGAGATTGCAACCGTAACCTTGTTGCCGCGCTTGGCCAATACGATGACGCGCTGCCCCAGCATCAGCTTGGCGTCGATGATTTTTTCCGGCAGCGCCGCGATATCGAGCGCCGACAGATCGAGCGCCGGATAACCGTAGGTTTCGGAACAGAACAGGGCGAGTTCGCGTTTTTCGATATGGCCGCTCTGGAGTAGCGTGTCGATGAAAAGAGATTTTTCCGATATCGCTTTTTTGTTCAATGCTTCGGCTTGGGATGCCGATACATACCCTGCCTGCACGAGGGCCCTGGCCAATCCTGACATCGGAAGAGAGGGGGTGCTATTCGGAGGCGCTGCTACCATAAATGAGTCAGTCGAAAAATAACGCAAAAAGCATTGCAATGGCGTTAGATGATGCCCCCAAGCATCTGGCTTGTAAAGATGTTGCGGCGGCAGTGGAGCGGCTCTGTGGTTTTTTCAGGAGTTTCCCGGTCAGATTGTCAATTTATGTCTTGCCGGCAGTACGGCTTTTTGGCGTGCGGCGTATCAGTTTGACTACTTTGATCGCGTGATTCTGGACCTGGATGATTTCAATGATGCACTTTGGAAATTTGACGCTGACATTTGCTTCCGGAATATCCTGCAATAGTTCCAGCAGCAAGCCATTGAGTGTCTTCGGTCCGTCCAGCGGCAGTTCCAGTCCGAGTCGCTTGTTGATATCGCGCAGTGCAGTCGTGCCTTCCAGCAGGCATTGGCCGTGCTCGTCCCACCTGAAATTGTCGGCGCGGGTGGCGCCGGGAGTCGAAGTGGTGAATTCGCCGATCATTTCTTCGATGATGTCTTCCAGTGTCACCAGGCCCTGCACTTCGCCGTACTCGTCGACGATGATGCCGAGGCGTTCATGGTTCTCCTGAAAATACTGCAGCTGGGTAAATACGCCGGTGTCTTGCGGGATGAAATACGGTTCGATCAGCAGCGCGCGGAAATGTTCTACCGTCAACTCCTGTTCCTGGCTGAGCAAGGCCACCGCCTTGCGCATGTGCAGGATACCGGCAATTTTGTTGATTTCCCCTTCGTAGACCGGCAATTTGTTGTGGTAGCAGGTCACCAGCTGGTGCTTGATCTCTTCCACCGGGACCGACAGGTTCAATGCTTCGATCTGGGCCCGTGGCGTCATTACGTCTTCGACTGAAATGGTTTCCAGGTCGAACAGGTTAAGCAGGATGCTCTTGTGTTTCTGCGGAATGAAATTGCCGCCTTCCAGCACGATCGAGCGTAACTCTTCCGGCGACAGTCGTTGCTCTGGCGCGTTGGCGCCGGTCTTGATGCGAAACAGCTTGAATACGCCTGATACGAACAGGTTGACAAACCAGACCAGCGGCTTGCCGATGGCGAGCAGGATTTTGAGAATGAAGCTGGCGGGCAAGATGATGCGTTCCGGGTAGGTCGCGCCTATCACTTTGGGGACGATTTCGGCGAAGATGATAAGCAGGAAGGCCACCACGCCGGTGGCGATAGTGATCACCCTGTCGTCATTGCCGAAGGCGGTAATCGCCATCGCGGTCACCAGCGCTGCGACCAGCGCATTGACGACGGTATTGCCGATGAGGATCAGAGCAAGCACCTTGTCGATGCGTTCCACCAGCCATAAGGTGGTAATGGCCAGTTTGCTGCCGCGTTTCGCCAGATGACGCAGTCGATGGCGATTGGCTGCCATCAGGGAGGTTTCGGAGATGGAGAAAAATGCGGAACACAGGATCAGAAACACAAGCGCAAGCAACTGCGCCCATAAGGGGACGGAATTCAATGGTCTGCCGTTAAAAAGAACTGCATGAGAAACTGTCCGATAACCTGGTCGGGGTGAGAGGATTCGAACCTCCGGCCTCTACGTCCCGAACGTAGCGCTCTACCAGGCTAAGCTACACCCCGAGAATGCGATGCAGGCAGAATTTTGAGGGTTTCAGTGATTGCGCTTGACTGCAAAGCTGCATAATTCTAGCAAAGAATTTTTGAACCGACTATCTGGTAACGATGCCAGAGAAGCAAGTGCCTTGGCGGCGCACTTGTGGGCCTGGCTGGTTGTGTATTCGAGTGCGCCGGAAGTAGTGATGGCGGCCAGTATCTGGTCGAAATGCTGTTCATCGCCGTTTTCGATACAGGCGCGCACCAGTTCGCGCTGTGTCGGCGTGCCATGCTGCATCAGGTAAATCAAGGGCAGCGTCGGCTTGCCTTCGCGCAGGTCGTCGCCGACGTTCTTGCCGATTTCAGCTGCGTTGCCGGAGTAATCGAGCACGTCGTCGATCAACTGGAAGGCGGTGCCCAGAGAACGGCCGTATTCGGCGGCGGCTTCAATGTCTGCTTCCGAAGCGCCGGCCACGCGCGCGCCCAATTGCGCGGCCGCTTCGAATAATTTAGCAGTCTTCGAGCGGATGACTTGCAAGTAGCGTTCTTCGGTCACGTCCGAATCGTGCATATTGAGAAGTTGCAGCACTTCCCCCTCGGCCAGCACATTGGTGGCATCGGCCAGAATGCGCATCACATGGATATCGTCGAGTGCAACCATCATCTGAAAGGCGCGCGAATGCAGGAAGTCGCCTACCAGTACGGAAGCAGCATTGCCGAACAGCGCATTGGCAGTCTTTCGCCCGCGCCGCAATGAAGATTCGTCGACTACGTCGTCGTGCAGCAGGGTAGCGGTGTGAATCAGCTCGACCACGGCAGCGAGTTCATGGTGGTGCGTGCCGGTATAGCCGTGCGCATTCGCGACCAGCAAAACCAGATGCGGCCGAATCCGTTTGCCGCCGGCGCCGATGATATATTGGGCAATCTGATTGATGAGCGGCACATCCGAATGCAATCGCGTGTTAATCACGCGATTGACGGCCCCCATATCGGCGCTAATGGAATGTAACGAAGTACTGCTGGCAGGGAGTTCAGTTGCGGTAGACAAGGTGGCGCCTGTAAAAAAATCATCGATTGCGGGAATTATACGATGACAATATCGTTGCGATGTGATTCGCTTTGATCGCAAGTTGCATTCGAGATTGCCGTCAGTGCGCTGCGACAGATCTGCGTGCAGTGCTGGCGGCATTGGACGATAAAGGGAGTATCGCTAATTTTTAATGCATAGGCGCATGTATTGAATGCCACTACTAAAAATACATGCGCCTGTATTATCAATCGCACGCGCTTGGGCTGTGCCTCTATCGAAGATGCATAATATCCATGGGGGCAATCGGCGGCCACAGATTTTGACCGGTATCGCAAGTCCATGTATAATTTGCGGTTTTCCGTATTCGGCAGGCATTTTTTGACGGTTACGAAAAAGAAAGTTTATTCATTCATTTGATGAGGTTCCACATGTACGCGGTCATAAAAACCGGTGGCAAACAATATAAAGTTGTCGCTGGTGAAAAATTTAAAGTAGAACAGATACCTGCAGACATTGGCTCCGAAATCACCCTAGATCAAGTGCTCGCAGTGGGCTCAGGTGACACCATTAAATTTGGTGCTCCGCTGGTTGAAGGTGCAACGGTGCTGGTTACGGTAGTGTCGCAAGGGCGTCACGATAAGGTCAAGATTTTCAAGATGCGCCGTCGTAAGCATTATCAGAAACATCAAGGCCATCGTCAAAATTACACCGAACTGCAAATCGTTTCCATCAACGCCTGATTTAATTCGGCGTTGTTTGAACTAACCAGATACCAAGGAGTCTCAAATGGCACATAAAAAAGGCGGCGGCACTACGCGAAACGGTCGTGATTCCGAGTCAAAACGACTCGGCGTTAAAGTATACGGCGGCCAGGCAATCAATGCAGGCGGCATCATCATTCGTCAACGCGGCACTAAAGTGCATCCGGGCGAAAACGTCGGCATGGGCAAGGATCACACTTTGTTCGCATTGACTACCGGCAAGGTGCAGTTTGTTATCAAAGGCGCATTGCAACGCCAGTTCGTAACAGTCGTACCTGCAACAGTAGTACCTGCGTAAGCATCGTTTATAGCGATTGCGCAGTGTAAGGCGAAAGCCTTCAATCGAAAGGCTCTGCCCAAGGTAGGGCCTTTTTAGTTTTTTGGCGGCACAACATGAAGTTTATTGACGAAGCAAAAATTGAAGTCATTGCTGGTGACGGCGGCAACGGTGTCGCATCATTCTGTCGTGAAAAATTCAGACCCTTCGGCGGTCCGGACGGCGGCGATGGCGGCAAGGGCGGCAGCATTTATGCGGTAGCCGATCGCAACATCAATACGCTGGTGGATTTCCGGTTCTCCAAGCTGCACAAGGCACGCGACGGCGAAAACGGCCGCGGCGCGGACTGTTACGGCAAGGGCGCGGATGACATCATGCTGCGCATGCCGGTGGGCACTCTGGTTGCCGACTACCATACCGGGGAAGCAATTGCCGACTTGACCGAGCACGGTCAGCAAGTCTTGCTGGCTAAGGGCGGCGAGGGCGGCTGGGGTAACATCCATTTCAAATCCTCGACCAATCGCGCGCCACGCCAGAAAAGCGACGGCAAGGAAGGCGAACGGCGCGAACTGCGGCTGGAGCTGAAAGTGCTGGCCGACGTTGGCTTGCTGGGCATGCCGAACGCCGGTAAATCGACTTTCATCACCGCTGTTTCGAATGCGCGACCGAAGATTGCCGATTATCCTTTTACGACATTGCATCCTAATCTGGGCGTAGTGCGCGTTAGCCACGAAAAAAGTTTTGTGATTGCCGATGTGCCGGGCCTGATCGAAGGTGCGGCTGAAGGTGCGGGTTTGGGGCATCAATTCCTGCGCCATTTGCAGCGCACCGGTTTGCTGCTGCATATCGTCGATCTCGCTTCGTTCGATGAAACGGTCGATCCGGTCAAGGAAGCGAAGGCTCTGGTCAAGGAATTGAAGAAATACGACGAGTCGCTGGTCGACAAGCCGCGCTGGCTGGTATTGAACAAGCTCGACGTGATACCGGAAGACGAGCGCAAGAAGCGCGTCAAGGATTTCATCAAGCGTTTTGCGTGGAAAGGACCGGTATTTGAAATTTCGGCCCTCAATCGCGAAGGTTGCGAAGAGCTGGTGACGGCGATCTATCATCATCTGGAAGAAAAGCGCAATGCCGAGCATCGCGCGGAAGAGATGCAGATGACCGAAGAGGCGCGCGGCATTGCCTCGATCGACCCGGACGATCCTCGTTTCAAGATAATTGATTAAGCTGCTTTTTACATGTACCCAAGCACGGCGGGACGACGGATGTCGGTACCGCCGTTTTTCGATGCGGCATCAAATGCGCTGATGCGCCCTGATTCCTGCCTGAGCCTTGACTGATTTTTCTGCGGCAGTTACCGAAAAATATGCATTCTCATTCTGTTATTCAAAACGCCAAACGCCTGGTAATTAAAGTAGGCTCCTCGCTGGTGACTAACGATGGGCGCGGCTTGGATCATGCGGCTATCGCAAAGTGGGCCGATCAAATCGCGCGTTTGCGCCAGATGGGCAAGGAAGTGGTGCTGGTGAGTTCCGGCGCGATTGCCGAAGGCATGCTGCGCCTGGGCTTCGAGAAACGCCCGACCGGCATCGACAAGCTGCAGGCGTGCGCTGCGGTCGGACAAATGGGGCTGGCCCATATTTACGAAACCAGTTTTCAGGCCCATGGTTTGCGTACCGCGCAGGTGCTGCTGACACATGCCGACTTGGCGCATCGTGAGCGTTACCTGAATGCGCGTTCGGCGTTGTTTACGCTGTTGCGCCTGGGCGTGGTGCCGATCATTAACGAAAACGATACGGTGGTCACCGACGAGATCAAATTCGGCGATAACGACACTCTCGGCGCTCTGGTGGCGAATTTGATCGAAGGGGATGCATTGATCATCCTGACCGATCAGAAGGGCTTGTACACTGCCGACCCGCGCAAGAACCCGGATGCGGTATTCGTGCATTCGGCCAAGGCGGGCGATCTGGCGCTGGAAACGATGGCCGGCGGCGCCGGCAGCAGTATCGGGCGTGGTGGCATGCTGACCAAGATTCTGGCGGCAAAACGGGCTGCCAGTTCCGGCGCCCATACTGTCATTGCCTGGGGGCGCGAGGACGATGTGCTGACCCGGCTGGCGAACGGTGAATTGATAGGTACGCAACTGACTGCGCAAACCGGACAATTGACTGCGCGCAAGCAGTGGATGGCGGATCACTTGCAAACTGCGGGCAAGGTAGTGCTGGATCCGGGGGCCGTGCAAAAAGTAAGCGACGAAGGCAAATCCTTGCTGCCGATTGGAGTCACTGAGGTGCACGGGGAATTCAGCCGTGGCGAAGTTATCACCTGCACAGATGAACATGGCTGTGCAATCGCGCGCGGCCTGACCAATTATTCGAGTTCGGATGCGCGCCGCATCATTCGCCATCCTTCAGGCGACATCGAATCGATTCTGGGGTTTATCGAAGAACCCGAACTGATCCATCGCGATAATCTGGTGCTGTTGTAAATCGGGCCCGGCACCGCCAAACCAGCGCTGCCGGGTCTTCATCACGTTGGCATCTAGCTAATTGCCGGAAATCGGTAGCGGACGCCGGTTGCGTATCCTGTCGACGATTACGCTTGCCTTGCCTGCAATCTGGCCATCGCGACAAAAATAATCCTGGGCCAGTGTCACGTGTTGCCGGTTTGCCGCATTCTTGACAATCGGCTGCCACTCATCGCGCTTGGCGCGTGACCAGCTGCCATCGGGGCGGCCGAACGCATACAGCTTTTTCTCGAACGTCTGGCAGCGCAGCCCTTCATAGCTGGTGCTGGTGGCGCCAGCGCTGCTTTGCGCCACCAGTGTGTACCGCACTACGCCATCGGTGCCGACCGTCAGCGCCTTGGGATCGATATGAAAGCGCTGAGACGTATTGGGTGTGATCTCGAAATGCAGCAACGCATTGGCATCGGGTGCAGCAGGCAGTTCTACCGCCAGTTCCTGCCAAGGCTTGGTCTTGTCGCTTTCTTCTTCATTTTGCGGCTGGATCTGCGCGATTGCGCTGCCAGACAGCAGCGCCAGTAACGCGATTGCCATGACAGGCAGCGATTTGCGGCAGCAGGCGCCCGCTTCGGGTTTTTTTTGCATCAGAAGTCTATTCATCCTTGGATTCTGTTTCTGGTTGTTCTTGCAGGCGGGGGGCATGCGGCTGGCGCAAATAGCGCGCCACGTGCCGTTGCGGCGGTGCGCTGACCGTCGGGCGCGACAGGAAACGCGACAATTCCTGCAGCGCTTTTTGGTAGACGTCGCGCTTGAATTCGATCACCACATCCAGCGGTACCCAGTAATCGTGCCAGCGCCAGGCGTCGAATTCCGGATGTTCGCTGATGCGCAGATTAACGTCGCAGTCGCGCCCCACCATGCGCAGCAGAAACCAGATTTGCTTCTGGCCGCGGTAGTGGCCACGGATTTCACGTTTGATGAAATGGTCCGGCACTTCATAGCGCAGCCAGTCGCGGGTGCGACCGACCACCCGAACATGTTCGGGCCGCAAGCCGACTTCTTCTTCCAGTTCGCGGAACATCGCCTGTTCCGGCGATTCTCCGTATTTGATGCCGCCTTGTGGAAATTGCCATGAATGCTCGCGCACCCTTTTGCCCCACCACACTTCGTTTTGTGTGTTGAGCAGAATAATGCCGACGTTGGGACGGAACCCTTCACGATCCAGCATATTGCACCTCGAAACTTTCTGCCGCTAGCTGCACCTCGTCTTGGATTTGACATTTATCGTGCACCGTGCGCAATCCGCCAGCGTATGGCGTTGCGCGATGTCTTGAGTCAATTGTACGAAGAAGTGATGCATTAGCCTGCGAATACTTTAAAATTGGATTGATTATAACCCTCTCTTTTTAAAAGAATCCACCGTCATGCGCGCTTCCCGTTTTTTCATTTCCACCCTCAAAGAAGCACCTTCGGATGCTGAAATTGTCAGTCACAAGCTCATGATGCGCGCCGGTATGGTCAAGCGCGTCGGTTCCGGTATCTATACGTATATGCCGATGGGTTTGCGCATCATCCGCAAAGTCGAAGCCATCGTGCGCGAAGAAATGGTCCGCGCAGGAGCAATTGAGTTGCTGATGCCGGTGGTGCAGCCGGCCGAGTTGTGGCAGGAAACCGGCCGCTGGGACAAGATGGGGCCAGAGTTGATGCGGGTGAAAGACCGCCACGGCCGTGATTATGCAATCCAGCCGACTTCGGAAGAAGTGATCACCGATGTGGTGCGATCCGAAATCAAGTCGTATCGCCAGTTGCCGCTCAATTTTTACCATATCCAGACCAAGTTCCGCGATGAGCGCCGGCCGCGCTTCGGCTTGATGCGCGGGCGCGAATTCACGATGAAGGATGCTTACTCGTTCGACCGGGATCTGGCGGGACTGAAGGTTTCGTATCAGCTGATGTATGACGCATATGTACGTATTTTCAATCGCTTCGGCCTGAAATTCCGCGCGGTGGCGGCCGACAACGGCGCCATCGGCGGCACAGGCTCGCATGAATTTCATGTGATTACCGATACCGGCGAAGACGCGATCGTGTATTGCCCGAGTTCCGATTACGCTGCCAACATGGAAGCGGCGGAAGCGCTGCCGCTGACCGCGCAGCGCGCCGCAGCGGCCGAAGCGCTGGTCAAGACCGCCACGCCGGGCCAGGCGAAATGCGAACATGTGGCTGAATACCTGAAGATCCCGCTGGAAAAAACCATCAAGTCGATCGTGCTGACGGTCGAAAAGCCGGAAGGCAAGGAAGTCTGGCTGCTGCTGCTGCGCGGCGACCATAGCTTGAACGAAGTCAAGACCAGCAAGCTGCCCGGCATTGCCGGCTATCGCTTTTCTACCGAAGAGGAAATTCTCGAATGGTTCGGTACCAAGCCCGGTTATCTGGGGCCGATCAATACGCAGAAGCCGGTCAAGCTGGTCGCTGATCGCACGGTTGCCAACATGGGCGACTTCGTTTGCGGCGCCAATGCCGAGGATTATCACTTCACCGGCGCCAACTGGGGCCGTGATCTGCCGGAGCCGATGGTCGCCGATTTGCGCAACGTGGTGGACGGCGATCCGTCGCCGGACGGTCAGGGCGTACTGGCGATCCAGCGCGGCATCGAAGTCGGGCATGTGTTCCAGCTCGGCACCAGCTATTCCGAATCGATGAAAGCGACCTTCCTGGATGAAAACGGCAAGCCGCAGCCGCTGCAAATGGGCTGTTACGGGATTGGCGTGACGCGTATTCTGGGGGCGGCGATCGAGCAGAATTTTGACGACAAAGGTATCATCTGGCCGACCTCGCTGGCGCCGTTCGAGGTCGTGCTGTGTCCGATGGGCTACGATCGCAGCGAAGCGGTCAAAACCGAAACCGACCGTCTGTACGCTGAACTGGTGGCGGCCGGCGTCGATGTGATACTGGACGACCGCGGCGAGCGCCCGGGCGCCATGTTTGCAGATTGGGAATTGATCGGGGTGCCGCATCGCATCGTGATCGGCGAACGCGGTTTGAAGGAGAGCAAGCTAGAATACCAGGGCCGTCGCGATAGTGCGGCAACTGCGGTGCCATTGGTGGAAATGGCGGATTTCGTGCGTGCGCGCCTGGTGCCGTCGGCACTCTGATGCCGTAATATTTATTCGGGAGTATATAGAATGTCGCACGGTTATATTGCGGAAGATGCATGATTTTCGGCAATACACGGGAGGCGTATAAAATATGCGCACGACTTGTCACAAGTTCCTTCCTGATTGTTTGCCTGCACGCGCAGGCTGGCAATCAGCAAGAAATCGCGCTGGCCGATTCGGTACGGGTCGCGCTCGCGCATGCGATTGCCGATGGGCGACCGCCCAAGCCGGATATCGAAGACGTCAGCGAGCGCACCCGCTACCTGCGCTGGCTCGACGAAATGTCGCAGCGGCTGCAAAAGAAAATTTCCGACCCGCAAATGCGGCAGGAGTTTCTGGAATCCGTCTGGTATGAAGCGACCCGCGCCGGGCTTGATCCGGCCATGGTGCTGGGGTTGATCCAGGTTGAGTCGGCATTTCGCAAATACGCGATGTCGATCGTTGGCGCACGCGGCTACATGCAGGTGATGCCGTTCTGGACTCGGGTCATCGGCGACAGCGATCACAGCAAGCTGTTCCAGATGCAAGCCAATTTGCGCTACGGCTGCGCGATCCTGCGCATGTATATCGATATGGAAAAAGGCAATTTGTATCTGGCGCTCGGCCGTTATAACGGCAGCCGCGGCCGGCCGGATTATCCGAATGCAGTGCTGGCAGCCTGGAATCGATGGAAATTGCAAGGGTAGGCATTTGCCTGCAGTGGTCGGGCGCAGTGCCTTTATTGTGGTAATAATAAAAACATGTTGAAACAAAGAACCATCAAAAAAATCGTCAAGACCGTTGGCGTCGGGTTGCATTCCGGCACCAAGGTCGAACTGACTTTGCGTCCGAGCCCGCCCGATAGCGGAATCACTTTTCGCCGTGTCGATCTCGATCCGGTCGTCGTTTTCCCGGCTGCAGCGCTGGGTATTGGCGATACCCGCATGGCTTCGACCCTGATCAGCCAAGGCGCCAAAGTTTCCACCGTCGAACACGTGATGTCGGCCTGCGCCGGGCTGGGCATCGATAATCTGGTGATCGATGTCAGTGCCGAAGAAATTCCGATCATGGATGGCTCGGCCTCGTCTTTCGTATTCCTGCTGCAACAGGCAGGCATGCAGGAACAGGGCGCGGCCAAGAAATTCATTCGGGTGATCAAGCCGGTGGAAATCCGCGAGGGCCATGGTGCGGCCGAGAAATGGGCGCGGCTGGAACCTTTCAATGGCTTCAAATTGCGCTTTTTCATTGAATTCAACCATCCGGCAGTCGATGGCACCAGTCAGCAGGCCGAAGTCGATTTCGACCGGGTGTCGTATGTCAGCGACGTCGCGCGGGCCCGCACCTTCGGTTTCATGCAGGACGTGGAAACTTTGCGCGGCCTGGGCTTGGCGCGCGGCGGCTCGATGGAAAACGCGATCGTGATGGATGAATACCGGATCCTGAACATGGACGGCTTGCGCTACGACGATGAATTCGTGCGCCACAAGATTCTCGACGCGATTGGCGATTTGTATCTGGTCGGCCATCCGCTGCTGGCCAGCTACGTCGCACACAAATCCGGTCACGGTTTAAATAACCAGCTGCTGCGCGCACTGCTGGCGCAGCCGGATGCCTACGAAATCGTCAGTTTCGCACATGCCGACGCCGCGCCGCCGGCCTACGCCAACCAGGCCAGCATGGAATGGGCGCTGGTATGACGGCTGTGTTGAGCATCGTTCGCAAGCCACTCGATGGCTTTGCGGTGCTGGTAATGCTGGTGCTGTGCATGTGCTTCGGCTTGCAGCAAGTGGCCGTCGTAGTGGCTGCGCCAAGCATTCATCCGGTGATGCAGATGGCGCTGCGATGCGGTTTTGCAGCGCTGCTGGTGAGTGTGCTGATGTGGTGGCGCGGCGGCAGTTTTTCGGTGCGTGACGGCACGCTGTGGCCGGGCCTTGCTGCCGGCGTATTGTTTGCAGTCGAGTTTTTCTGCGTATCGACCGGTTTGATCTATACCACCGCATCGCATATGGTGGTGTTTCTGTATACCGCGCCGATCTTTACCGTGCTGGGCTTGCATTATTGCGTCGCGGCAGAGCGTCTCGGGCGCGTCCAGTGGCTCGGCGTGCTCTTGGCTTTCGGCGGCATTGCGTATGCGTTTTCGGATAGCCTGGGGCAGAGCGCAGCCAGCACCGGCGACATGCTGCTGGGCGATCTGCTGGCGGTGCTGGGCGGCTTGTCCTGGGCTGCAACCACCATCGTGGTGCGCACCACGACACTGTCGGAAGCCGCGCCGACGCGCACTTTGCTGTATCAATTGGTGGTGGCTGCCGTGCTGTTGCTGGGCGTGGCAGGCGCACTGCAGGAATTTTCGATTGTCGCCATCAGCGGCATCGCCTGGGCCAGTCTGTTGTTTCAGAGCGTGATCGTGGCTTTCGCGTGTTTCCTGGCGTGGTTCTGGCTGTTGCGCCGTTATCTGGCGTCGCGGATTTCGGCATTCTCCTTTCTGACGCCGCTGTTCGGGGTCGCGTTCGGTATCTTGCTGCTCGACGATCCGATCAGTCCGCGCTTTGCCATCGGCGCAATGCTGGTGCTGGCCGGGATTGTAATGGTGAATCTGCGGCGCACCTGAAAACGATACTATTGATAGTATTATTCCAATGCCAATTTCTATCTGCGGAAGTTGTGGCTTTTTACAGCATACCCCTGTCATTTGATTGATCCGCGAAGCCATTGCCGCACTCGCTGTGCGGCGACTCTGCAAGAATCGCCGGCGCAAAAAAGCACGCGGTACCAGAGGGATATTTGCCGCAGTCATCGGTGCATGGGAAAATGCGCGATGTGCGAATTTGAATTTAATGTAGCGTAATTTTCAAAGGTTATCGATATGCGTCACTTGGATACACTCATCATCGGCCTGGATAAGGCTTTGCGCGTAATGTCGGGCATTGCGGCAGCTTCCCGGCCTTATCCGGCGGGTGCGACCGAAGATGGCGCGCTAGATGACAAGGAGCGCCGCCACAGCGCGGGTCTGATGCGGATCAATCACGTTGGCGAAGTGTGCGCGCAGGCACTGTATGACGCACAGGGGCGATTTTCCGACAACGCGCAATTGCAGCAGCAGTTCGCCCAGGCCGGGCGCGAAGAAGAGGATCATCTGGCGTGGACTGCGCAGCGTTTGCAGGAGCTGGGCTCGCGCACCAGTGTGCTCAACCCTCTGTGGTATGCGGGAGCCTATGCGTTGGGCGCGATTGCCGCCAAGCTGGGCGATGCGCGCAGCCTCGGGTTCGTGGTCGAGACCGAACGTCAGGTCGAAGCGCACCTGAATGACCATCTAACCCTGCTGCCGTTGCAAGACGTACGTTCGCGGGCGATTGTCGATCAGATGCGCATCGATGAAATCGCCCATGGCGCGGCGGCCCAGTCGCTCGGCGCGGTAGATGCGCCGGCGCCGGTGCGCATGGTGATGCAGGCGATGGCGAAGGTCATGACGGCCACCGCGTACCGGCTGTAGTGCTGCGGCATTCAGGCGGGCGCAGCTGCATCCGTCAAGTCGTCGATAATCTCGAACGAGTGCGTGATGTGGGCCGATTTTTCCAGCATGATCGAGGCCGAGCAGTATTTTTCATGCGATAGTTTGATCGCGCGCTCCACCAGACTCGGCTTCAGGCTGCGTCCGCGCACGGTAAAGTGGAAGTGGACGGCGGTAAATATCTTGGGGTCTTCGGTGGCGCGCTCCGCTTTCAGTGTGACGTCGCAGGCACGCACATCCTGCCTGCTTTTGCGCAGAATCAGCACCACGTCGTACGCGGTGCAACCACCGGTCCCGGCCAGCACCAATTCCATCGGCCGCGGCGCCAGATTGCGCCCGCCGCCATCCGGCGCGCCATCCATCATCGCGATGTGGCCGGAGCCGGTCTCCGCTAAAAAAGTCATGCCGGACAATCCGGTCCAGCGTACCGTGCATTCCATAATGTTCTCGCATAAAAAAGACAGCGTTTATTGTAACTGGAGCAGCAATCGCCGATCGCGCTTCCCTGCATTTGCCGCAAGAGCAGTCATTGCTTGCGTGCGGATGTCCGGTAAATTTGACTCCGGGTCATGGAAGCGGCTATAATTTGCGGCTTTCCGTTTGCTCAGGGAAGTAAGATAAGGGCGAGTCCGCGCTGTCGGCAACGACGAATTTGTGCGGAACCACCAATTTGAGCGAGTTAATCTAGTTAGGAAGTCAACATGAAAACTTTTTCCGCTAAGGGCCATGAGGTCAAGCGCGAGTGGTTGGTGATTGACGCGACGGACAAAGTCCTCGGACGTGTTGCCAGCGAAGTGGCACTCCGATTGCGCGGCAAGCATAAACCGGAATTTACCCCGCACGTCGATACCGGCGATTTCATCGTCGTTATCAATGCAGGCAAACTGCGTGTCACTGGCACCAAGGCAACTGCAAAAACATACTACCGTCACACTGGTTACCCAGGCGGTATCTATGAAACCAACTTCAAGAAAATGCAAGAGCGTTTTCCAGGTCGTGCGCTCGAGAAAGCGGTCAAGGGCATGCTGCCTAAAGGCCCGCTCGGCTACGCGATGATCAAGAAGCTCAAAGTGTATGCGGAAGGTTCCCACCCGCACGCTGCGCAGCAACCCAAAGCACTTGAACTCTAAGGAATAGACATGATCGGTAACTACAATTACGGAACCGGCCGTCGCAAGAGTGCAGTGGCTCGCGTCTTCATCAAGGTCGGCTCAGGTCAGATCATCGTGAACGGCAAACCTGCCAACGAATACTTTTCGCGCGAAACCGGTTTGATGGTAATCCGTCAACCGCTGGAACTGACCAGCAACCTCGACCGTTTCGACATCAAAGTCAACGTTCATGGCGGCGGCGAATCCGGCCAGGCTGGTGCGGTACGTCACGGCATCACACGCGCCCTGATCGACTACGATGCAACATTGAAGCCAGAACTGTCGAAAGCCGGTTTCGTGACTCGTGATGCACGCGAAGTTGAGCGTAAAAAAGTCGGTCTGCGCAAAGCACGTCGCGCCAAGCAGTTCTCGAAGCGTTAATTTTTCGGTTCTGCGATGCGGTCATGCATTATGTGCATGGCAGTGCTTGCAGTCGAAAACAAAAGCCGCCGGGTTTATCCCCGGCGGCTTTTTTCATGTTGCAAGAAGGCGATTTGCCAATAGGGCCTTTATCACGATGTGCGCTTCGGCTGGTAAAATAGACGACCAAGTTCAGGCATTCCAGGAAAAAACATGATCAAAGTCGGTATCGTCGGCGGTACAGGCTACACGGGCGTCGAATTGCTGCGCTTGTTAGCGACACATCCGCAAGTGCAGCTCACTGCCATCACTTCACGCAAGGAAAATGGTTTGCCAGTGGCGGATATGTATCCATCGTTGCGCGGGCGCGTCGCGCTGGCATTTTCGGCGCCGGAAGCCGCGCGCCTGACCGAGTGCGACGTGGTGTTCTTCGCGACGCCGCACGGCGTTGCGATGGTGCAGGCGCAGGAGTTGCTGGATGCGGGCGTCAAGGTAATCGATTTGGCTGCCGATTTCCGTCTGCAAGACATTGCGCAGTTTGAAAAATGGTACGGCATTCCTCATACCTGCCCGGGCTTGTTAATGGAAGCCGTATATGGCTTGCCGGAATTGAACCGGGGTGCGATCAAGCGTGCGCGCATCGTCGGCAATCCGGGCTGTTATCCGACTACCATGCAATTGGGTTTTGCACCGCTGCTAAAGGCTGGCGTAATCGATGCTGGCCATCTGATCGCTGATTGCAAATCCGGCGTTTCGGGCGCCGGACGGAAGGCCGAAATCGGCTTTCTGTTTGCCGAGGCCAGCGATAACTTCAAGGCGTATGGCATTTCCGGCCATCGCCATACGCCTGAAACGGTCGAGCAATTACAGCGTCTGACCAGCGAAAAAGTCGGCTTGCTGTTTTCGCCGCATCTGGTGCCGATGATACGCGGCATGCATTCGACCTTGTACGCGCGCCTGACCAGAGAAATCGACAATCAAGCGCTGCAAGCGTTGTTCGAGCAAGCCTATCAAGACGAGCCGTTCGTCGATGTGATGCCGTTCGGCAGCCATCCTGAAACCCGTTCGACCCGCGCTTCCAATATGCTGCGTCTGGCGCTGCACCGGCCCGACAACGGCGATATGGTGGTGATTCTGGTCGTGCAGGATAATCTGGTCAAGGGCGCATCCGGGCAAGCGGTGCAATGCATGAATTTGATGTTCGGCCTGGACGAAACCATGGGCTTGCTGCACGTACCGGTATTGCCTTGATTCATGTTGTGAGCCAGACCCGCGAAATCGCGGCGAACTGCCCGCTCGCTTCCAAATACGTGAGTTGCAGCGAGCGTCTATAATCACTTTATATTGTTCCTAAGTAGGAGTCTGAAATGAATGCTGTTACCGAAATGCCTGCGCCGATAATTTTCACCGATAGCGCTGCACAAAAAGTTGCTGACCTGATCGCCGAAGAAGGTAATCCAGAGCTGAAATTGCGCGTTTTCGTGCAGGGCGGCGGCTGTTCCGGCTTCCAGTACGGCTTCACTTTCGATGAAGTCGTCAATGAAGACGACACCACGATGAGCAAGAATGGCGTGCAGTTGCTGATCGATTCGATGAGCTATCAGTATCTGGTCGGCGCCGAAATTGATTACAAGGACGATCTGGAAGGTGCGCAATTCGTAATCAAGAATCCGGGTGCCAACAGCACGTGCGGCTGCGGTTCTTCCTTCTCTGCATAAATTCTGCCTGCAACACCAAAAAAGGACGCCGATGGCGTCCTTTTTTAATTCCAAAACAGTTTTCAATATTAAAAAATATAGGGAGTATGCCTTTAATCATATCATTTTTCGCATATTTATTATCGCGATATTAAAAAACATACGCCAGTATCTGAAAGAATGCAATTCTTTCAATGCGGATATAACGCTCCCAGCACACGCAGGCCCCGGGCCCCGGTGACGGCGGGCAGGTTGCCCGGCTGGCGTTGCAGGAAGCGTTGTGCGAGCCATGCGAACGCCAGCGCTTCAACCTGCATTGGCGGCACGCCCAGCACTGCGGTCGATTGCACGCACGCGTTATGCTGGTGCGCCTGCAGCGCCGCGCTCAGTTGCGCGACCAGTTGCGCATTGTAGAGGCCGCCCCCGCACAGATAGACCGCGGTAGCATTCTTTGCATACGCAGCAATGGCGTCAGCCAGCGTTTGGGCGGTGAATGCGGTCAGGGTCGCCTGCACGTCTGTTGCAGCCAGCGTGGAGAATGCTTGGAGTTTGTCATCCAGCCATGCCAGATGAAACAGGTCGCGGCCGGTACTCTTGGGCGGCGGGGCGCGCAAATACGGTTCCTGCAGCAGCACTTGCAGCAGCGCCGTACTTACGGTGCCGGCGGCGGCCCAGGCGCCATTGGTGTCAAAAGGCAAGCCGCGGTGACGGGTGATCCAGGCGTCGAGCAGCATATTGCCGGGTCCGGTATCGAAGCCGGTTGCGCCCGCATTGCCGGTGCCATCGAGAATGCTGATATTGCTGATGCCGCCGATATTGGCGACTACCCGGATTTCCCCGGGCTGTCCAAAGGCCGCTTGATGAAACGCCGGTACCAGCGGTGCGCCCTGGCCGCCGGCGGCGATGTCGCGACTGCGAAAGTCGGCGATCACGTCGATGCCGCTCAATTCGGCCAGCAGGGCCGGATTATTGGTCTGGCGGGTAAAGCCCAACTCGGGGCGGTGCCGAATGGTCTGTCCATGTACGCCGATCGCGCTGATTTCGCCGGGGCTGTTACCTGCGCTGCCCAGCAATTGCTCCACGCAGCGTGCGTAATGGTGCGCGAGCGCATTGGCGCTCAGTGCTTCGCGCTCGATTTCGTTATGGCCGGCGGTTTGCAGGGCCAGCAATTCGGTTCGTAGTCCGGGCGGAAAGGGAATATAGGCGCTGGCAATGGCGCGAATCTGGCACTGGTCATCGGTCGCGCAGGCAGCAAGCACGCCATCGACGCCATCCAGACTGGTGCCGGACATGAGCCCTATGGTCAGAATGACGGGGCTGGCGGAACTGGGTTGCGGCATAAGAGGAGCGTTCATTTTGGGCTGAAATCTAAAAAAACGGCGACTGGATGGCTCCAGTCACCGTTTGTTGTTGCCGCACATGCCGCATATGCATCGGCGGGCGAGTATCTCGTTCGCCCGCACTAGCAAATCACTCTGCGGATGCCAGTTTGATCGGGCTGTGTTGCTGCTGCATCAAAGCGAAGCGATGCATGATGTTGCCGGTAACGCGGCGAAATTGCTGCAACTGGGCTGTCGTCATCGGCTGCGCATTCGGTATGTTGACGGACATCGGGTCAAGCGCAACATTATTGATGCGGAATTCATAATGCAAATGCGGGCCGGTAGCCCAGCCGGTGGAGCCGACATAGCCGATCACGTCGCCCTGGCTGACTTTGGTACCTTTGCGCATGCCTGGTGCAATGCGGCTCATGTGGCCGTAGGCAGTGGAATAATTGTTCCAGTGCTTGATGACGATGAAGTTGCCATACCCGTTCTGGCTGCCGGCGAAATCAAGCACGCCATCGCCGGAGGCGCGGATCGGAGTGCCGGTCGGCGCGGCGAAATCGACGCCCTTGTGCTGGCGCCACTGATTCAGGATCGGATGCCTGCGCATCGAAAAACCCGACGAGAGGCGGGAAAATTCGAGCGGGGATTTGAGAAAGGCCTTTTTCAGTGATTTGCCGTCAAAGCCGTAATAACCGCCGCCTTGCTTGCTGCCCGGCTCCTGAAACCAGACCGATTGGTAGGTATGGCCATTGTTGACGAATTCGCCGGCCAACACGCGTCCGGTACGCACGAATTCACCGTTTTGCCAGTAGGTTTCATACACCACATTGAAACGATCGCCCTTGCGCAAGTCGGAAGCAAAGTCGATGTCGGTCGAGAACATGTCAACCATCTGGCTGGCGATCGGGTCCGGGACGTCGGCGCTGTCGGTGGCGGCAAAAAGCGAAGAATTGATCAGGCCGGAACGCATTTCGACCCGCATTTCAACCGCTGCGGTTTCTTCCGCCGCCTTGAAATTATCGCCATCGCGTGCGATCACCAGGCTCTTGACCGGATTGTCGCGGCCGCTGACAACCGTGGTGCGCAACCATTGCAAACGGCCGTCGTCAGTGGTTTGCGCCTGCACGTTCTTGCCCGCGTGCAATTGCATCACACTGCGCGCGGTACTGTCGGACTTGATGAACTGGGCCGCTGCCGCATCATTGATGCCGAGCCGGCCCAGCAAGGTCGCCAGCGTATCGCCGGAGCGAACTTTTTCTTCGCGCATGAAGTACTGCGGCGCCGATTCTTCAAGCGCAGCGATTTGCTGAGACAGGCCGGGCAATGCTATTTGCTGTTCGATCGATTTGACCGGCAGGTCCGAAGCATCCGGAGCGAGCGGAGCAACACCGATTGCGCCAAATGCGCATGCTGCGAGAAATAGGGCTGAGACTGAAAGGATCCGGGTCTTGCGCGATGTGCCTAGAAACAGCCTGCCGGCCGAGCCGAGGCGCACGTATTTATGATTTGGTTGCATGCAATAAGTTAAAATTTGTCGTTTCGTACGAATACGGTTTTCTTATTGGTTTTATATTGACTAGCGGCAAGGTGGAAAATAGTCAAGGATTATAACAAAGTCGGAACCGAAAGTACCCATTAGCCTTTTGAAAGTGGAATAAAGTTAAAACATGGACGCTCATTCCCAAACAGTCCCGGCCCCTGCCGATCATGCAGTTTCTACCGCACCAGGCACAGCGCTGCCGCTGTCGGAGCGGGTGCAGGAGGCGCTGGCCGTTACCAAGCGCGGTGTCGATGAATTGTTGATCGAAGCCGAATTCGCGCAAAAGCTGGCGCGTGCCGAACGCAGCGGGATACCGCTGCGCATCAAGCTCGGGCTCGACCCGACCGCACCGGACCTGCATCTGGGCCATACCGTAGTGCTCAACAAGATGCGCCAGTTGCAGGATCTCGGGCATACGGTGATTTTTCTGATCGGCGATTTCACGTCGATGATCGGCGACCCGTCGGGGCGCAATGTGACGCGCCCGCCGCTGACCAAAGAGCAGATCGAACAAAATGCGATCACGTACTTCAAGCAGGCCAGCTTGGTGCTGGATGCAGAAAAAACCGAAATCCGCTACAACTCCGAATGGTGCGATCCGCTGGGCGCGCGCGGCATGATCAAGCTCGCCTCGCATTCGACGGTGGCGCGCATGATGGAGCGTGACGATTTCAGCAAGCGCTTCAAGGCCAATACGCCGATTTCGGTGCATGAATTCTTATATCCGCTGATGCAGGGCTACGATTCGGTCGCGTTGAAAAGCGATCTCGAACTCGGCGGCACCGACCAGAAATTCAACCTGCTGATGGGGCGTGAACTGCAAAAGAGCTACGGCCAGGAGCCGCAGTGCATCTTGACGATGCCGTTGCTGGAAGGACTCGATGGCATCGAAAAAATGTCGAAATCGAAAAATAATTACATCGGCATCACCGAGCCGGCCAACACCATGTTTGCCAAGATCATGAGCATTTCCGATCCGATGATGTGGCGTTATTACGATCTGCTGTCGTTTTGCTCGCTGGCGGAAATTGACGCCTTCAAGACAGCGGTAGCCATTGGCAAGAACCCGCGCGATGTCAAGGTCGCGCTGGCGCAGGAAATCGTTACGCGCTTCCACTCGAAGCAGGCGGGCGAGGATGCGCTGGCCGATTTCGTCAACCGCTCGAAGGGCGGGATTCCCGACGAAGTGCCGGAAATCAGCCTCGTCGGCGCGCCGATGGGCATCGGCCAATTGCTCAAGCAGGCCAACCTGTGCGCGTCGAGCTCGGAAGCGCTGCGCATGGTCGAGCAGGGCGGAGTGCGGATTGACGGCAACATGATTTCGGACAAAGGTTTGAAGGTGGACGCTGGCACCATGGTGCTGCAGGTCGGCAAGCGCAAGTTTGCGCGCGTCACGCTGGCGTAGCACGCAGTGATTGCTTTGTTGCAGCGGGTGTCGCAAGCCCGCGTGGTCGTGGACGGGGTCACCGTGGGCGCCATTGATGCCGGGTTAATGGTGCTGCTGTGCGCGGAACGCGGCGACAGCATCAGGCAAGCCGATGCGCTGCTGGCCAAATTGCTCGCTTACCGCGTGTTTTCCGACGATGCGGGTAAGATGAACCGCAGTGTCACGCAAGTGCAGGGCGGTTTGTTGCTGGTGCCGCAATTCACACTGGCAGCCGATACCAAATCCGGCACCCGGCCCTCGTTTACTCCGGCAGCCGCACCGGAAGACGGGCTTCGCCTGTTTGATTATTTCGTAGCGCAAGCGCGCGTGCGCCATGCGCTGGTGGAAAGCGGACGCTTCGGCGCCGATATGCAAGTCACGCTGACCAATGACGGGCCGGTGACTTTTTGGCTGCAAGTGCGGCCAGTTGCGTGACGTTCTGGCGCGAAGAAAGGATTTTTATGGGGTATATCCGAAAATACTATGGTTTCCGCTGAATTCTAATGCCGTCATGAAAATAGTGTATCGGGTATATTGGTGTGCAGCAGGCCAATATTGGAAACGACAATGAAGGAGCGATCATGCAACTCTGGAGCGATTCATTCAAGAACGATGGCGCCATTCCTGCCAAATTCGCATTTTGCAAGATGGACCCCAAGGCCCATGTCGCCTTGTCCGACAATAAAAACCCGCATCTTGGCTGGCGCGATCTGCCGTCCGGCGTCAAGTCGCTGGCACTGATCTGCCATGACAGCGATGCACCGTCGCAAGGCGATGATGTGAATCAGCTGGAGCGGGAAATCCCCGCCGATTTGCCGCGCGTCGATTTTTTTCATTGGACGCTGGTCGATCTGCCGCCGGACATGCTGGCCATTGCCGAGGGCGAATTCTGCGACGGCGTGCGCGCACGCGGCAAGCCGGGCCCGGAAACCCTGCGCGGGGCGCGGCAGGGCATCAACGATTACACCAACTGGTTCGCTTCCGATCAAGATATGTCGGGCGATTATTACGGTTACGACGGCCCATGCCCGCCGTGGAATGATTCCATCGTGCATCGCTACGCTTTTACGCTGTATGCGCTGGACCTGGCCCACGTGCCGGTCGAAGGCGCATTTACCGCGCAGCAAGCGCTGGCGGCGATGGCAGGCCATATTCTGGCGCAAGCCAGCATCACAGGCAGCTATACGCTGTCGCCGCAATTGGCGCCGCAAAATTAAAGGCAATATGACGAGTACCGAAATCCTGTTGATCCGGCACGGCGAAACCGCGTGGAATGCCGGCAAGCGCCTGCAGGGGCATTGGGACATCGCGCTCAATGCGCAAGGGCAAATGCAAGCCGATGCGCTGGGGCATGCATTGCGCGCCGAGCCGCTGGCGGCAATTATCAGCAGCGACTTGCAGCGGGCGCAGCAAACCGCGCAGGCGCTCGCCGCGCGGCAGACGCAGGCGGGAACGCAGAAAGTCGTCAGCGATGCCGGCTTGCGCGAGCGTTGCTACGGTGCGTTTGAAGGCTTGTATTACAGCGATATCAGCCAGCGTTACCCGGCCGCTTTTGCTGCCTGGCAAGAGCGCGATATCGATGCGATATTCCCGCCCGGCGAGCGGACGGGCGAGAGTTTCCGCAATTTTTATGCGCGCAGTGTGACGGCCATCCTGCACTGGGCGCGTCAGTATCCGGGGCAAAAAATCGCGCTGGTCGCGCACGGCGGCGTGCTCGAGTGTGCGTATCGCGCCGCTCTGGGATTGCCGCTTTCGACTCCGCGCGACTTTCCGGTCTTGAATGCCAGCATCAACCGTTTACGTCTCGACGGCGATGTACTGCAGCTGATCTCATGGGGCGAGGTCGCGCATCTGGACCATATGGCATTGGACGAAGTCGATCAGCGGGTTCCCTGAATTTGCTTATTTTGTGAGCATAATTCGGATAGAATAGCGTCCCCCCAATCATTTCCTGTCGCCCATCGTGCAACTCGGTCCTTATTTGCTGCGCAATAACGTATTCGTCGCACCGATGGCAGGCGTGACCGATCGGCCGTTTCGCCAGTTGTGCAAACAGCTCGGCGCCGGCTATGCGGTATCCGAGATGGCGGCGTCGAACCCGAAGCTGTGGCAGACCGAAAAAACGTCACGTCGCATCGACCATGCAGGTGAAATGGAACCGAAAGCGGTGCAGATCGCCGGCGCCGATCCGGCCATGCTGGCCGATTGCGCGCGCTTCAACGTCGAGCGCGGCGCCCAGATCATCGACATCAACATGGGTTGCCCGGTAAAGAAAGTGTGCAACAGCTGGTGCGGTTCGGCGTTGTTGCAGCACGAAGAATTGGTCGGCCGGATTCTGGATGCGGTGGTGGCGGCGGTCGATGTGCCGGTGACGCTGAAATTTCGCACCGGTTGGGATAGATCAAACAGGAATGCGCTGGCAATTGCCAAAATGGCCGAATCGGCCGGGATCGCAATGCTGACGCTGCACGGACGAACCCGCGCCGACGGTTACGGCGGCGAGGCCGAATACGACACGATTGCCGCGGTAAAAGCGGCGGTATCGATTCCGGTAGTAGCCAACGGCGACATCACTACGCCGGAGAAGGCCCGCTTCGTGCTGGACACTACCGGCGCCGATGCGGTGATGATAGGTCGGGCGGCACAAGGACGGCCGTGGATTTTTCGCGAAATCGAACATTTTTTGCGCACCGGCACCCATTTGCCGGCACCGCTGGTGGCCGAAGTCCACCCTTTGATGATCGAGCATTTGCGCGCCCATTACGCATTTTATGGCGATTATCTGGGGGTGCGCACCGCCCGCAAGCATATCGGCTGGTATGTGCGCGATTTGCCCGGCGGCGAAGCGTTTCGCCAGCGCATGAACCGGATGGAGTCGATCGATGCGCAACTGAGTGCGCTAAATACATTTTTTGACGCGCAATTGGCGTATGGCGAACGGTTACAATATGGCCTCCCGGAACGGGCGCTGGCAGCCTGAACCTGTATCGGATTTTCGCACCCTCTAAATGGTGGGGTGGGTATAGTAAAAAACTAAGGGTTTCTCGCAATGATTTCATGCATTGCTAAAAATACCCCGTCTATTTGTTAAGTCGTTCACGAATCTCCACGAATTAAAAGAAAAGCATGAGCAAAGAAAGCATCCAGGAAGTCGTCCAGCAAAGCCTTGAGGAATATTTCAACGATCTGGGCGAATTGCAGCCGTCGAATGTGTATGACATGGTGGTCTTGAGCGTCGAAAAACCGATGCTGAAAGTCGTGATGGCGCGCGCCGAAGGCAACCAGTCATGCGCGGCGGAAATGCTCGGAATTAATCGCAACACGCTGCGCAAGAAATTGCAGCAGCACGGCTTGCTGTAAGCCAGAGGCGGATAAGGTGAGGGGCGCGGCAGATTGCTGCTGCCTTCACCTTAGCCACTTCAGACTCAGAGAACCCCATCATGATCAAGCAAGCTCTCATTTCCGTCTCCGACAAGACCGGCGTCCTCGACTTCGCACGCGCGCTGTCGGCGATGGGCGTCAACATCCTGTCCACCGGCGGCACCGCCAAATTGCTGGCCGACAACGGCGTGGCCGTGACCGAAGTGGCCGATTACACCGGCTTCCCCGAAATGCTGGACGGCCGCGTGAAGACGCTGCATCCGAAAGTGCATGGCGGCATCCTGGCGCGACGCGATTTTCCCGAGCACGTCGCCGCTTTGGCCCAGCACGGCATCCCGACGATCGACATGGTGGTGGTCAACCTGTACCCGTTCCAGCAAACGGTCGCTAAGGACGAGTGCTCGCTGGAAGATGCGATCGAAAACATCGACATCGGCGGCCCGACCATGCTGCGTTCGTCGGCCAAGAACCACAAGGACGTGATCGTCATCTGCGACCCGCTCGACTACAGCGCGGTAATCGATGAACTGAAAACCGGCAACGGCGAAGTCGGCTACGACACCAAGTTCACATTAGCCAAAAAAGTGTTCGCGCACACCGCGCAATACGACGGCGCGATCACCAATTACCTGACCAGCCTCGGCGCCGACAAAGCGCATGCAACCCGCAGCCCGTACCCGCAAACGCTGAACATCGCTGCCGAAAAAGTGCAGGAAATGCGCTACGGCGAAAACCCGCACCAGTCGGCCGCGTTCTACCGCGACCTGAACCCGTTCGATGGCGCGCTGGCCAATTACACCCAGTTGCAAGGCAAGGAATTGTCGTACAACAATATCGGCGACGCCGATGCGGCGTGGGAATGCGTAAAGACTTTTGATGCATCACTCACTTCGGCTTGCGTGATCGTCAAGCATGCGAATCCGTGCGGCGTGGCGGTCGGCGCCAATGCGCTGGAATCCTACAGCAAGGCGCTGCAGACCGATCCGACCTCCGCTTTCGGCGGCATCATCGCGTTCAATTGCGTCTGCGACGGCGCGGCAGCCGAAGCGGTCGCCAAGCAATTCGTCGAAGTCTTGATCGCGCCATCGTTTACCGCCGAAGCGAAACAGATTTTTGCCGCCAAGCAAAATGTGCGTCTGCTGGAAATTCCGCTGGGCCGCGGCATGAATCCGTTCGACATCAAGCGCGTCGGCGGCGGCTTGCTGGTGCAGTCGCCGGATGCCAAGAACGTCGGCCCGGCCGACATCCGCGTCGTCACCAAGCTGCAACCGACGCCGCAGCAATTGCAGGACATGATGTTTGCGTGGCGCGTTGCCAAGTTCGTCAAGTCGAATGCGATCGTGTTCTGCGGCAACGGCATGACGCTGGGCGTCGGCGCCGGCCAGATGAGCCGCGTCGATTCGGCCCGCATCGCGTCGATCAAGGCGCAGAACGCCGGCCTGACGCTGAACGGTTCGGCAGTCGCGTCGGATGCGTTCTTCCCGTTCCGCGACGGTCTGGATGTGGTGATCGACGCCGGTGCGACTTGCGTGATCCAGCCGGGCGGCTCGATGCGCGATCAGGAAGTGATCGATGCGGCCGACGAGCGCGGCGTGGTGATGCTGTACACCGGCATCCGGCATTTCCGTCATTGATTGATGTCCGCCATTTCCCTTCCTCTGCCGCTTGCGGCAGGGAAGGTTGGCGTTCAGTCTGGCAGGATGGGTTGCACCCGTCCTGCGTTGCATAAGCTCCCATGAAAATCCTCGGTATCGACCCCGGCCTGCGCACTACCGGCTTCGGCGTCATCCACAAGCAGGGCAACAAGCTGTTCTACATTGCGTCCGGCACCATCAAGACCCCGGACGCCAGCCTGCCCGAGCGTCTGAAAGTCATCCTCGACAGCGTCGCCGAAGTCATTCGAACCTATCAGCCGGACTGCGCGGCAATCGAAAAGGTATTCGTCAACGTCAATCCGCAATCGACGCTGCTGCTCGGCCAGGCGCGCGGTGCGGCGATTTGCGCGCTGGTCAGCGCCGATCTGGCGGTGGCTGAATACACTGCGCTGCAACTCAAGCAGGCAGTGGTCGGCCACGGCAAGGCAAAAAAAGAGCAGGTGCAGGATATGGTGCAACGCTTGCTGCTGTTGCCTAGCCTGCCCGGACCAGACGCGGCCGATGCGCTGGGCGTGGCGATTTGCCATGCGCATAGCGGCGAAGCGATGGCGATGCTAGGCAAGCTGGCACCGGCATTGGCTAAACGCGGCTTGCGCGTGAAAGGCGGCAGGCTGGTCGGCTAGATGTGCGCGCTGTGTTGTTCTGCCTTGCGTGCAGCGATTTCAAAGTGATTGTGCCAGTACGCCTGGTGCCCGTGCAGCAGCGCCCAGGCGCTGGCTGCCAGATAGGCAAACGGAAAAATCGGGCCCCAGTGTGCCGCTTGCCGCACATGCGCGAGTTCGTGCGCCAATGTGCGCGGCGTCAAGTCATGCCGGGCGATGATCACATGACCGATCGCCATCGCGGCCATCGGACCGAACGGGTGCCACATCAGCAGCAGGTCGGCCAGTGGGCCGCGCACCAGCAACGCCGGTACATTGCCTGCCACGCGGTAGATGCGGCCGCCCGATATCCGGATCGGCAGCGCCAGCGCCAAGCCGAACAGGCTCCATGGCAGCGCCCACAGAATGCCGGCCAGAGTGCTGAAAATACGCAAGCGGCGGTATCGATGCTGGTTTTGAATCGGCTTATGCATGCTGTATGTATGCTCAGTAGAATGCTGTCCTGTATGATGCCTGTAACTTATTTTCAGGGTCTCACCATCATGATAGGCCGTCTTAGCGGTATTTTGCTTGAGAAAAACCCCCCGCAATTATTGATCGATTGCAATGGCGTCGGATATGAAGTCAGTGTGCCGATGAGCACCTTTTACAATCTTCCTGCGCTGGGCGAGAAAGTGATGCTCTTGACCCATTTGGCGGTGCGCGAAGATGCGCATCTGCTATACGGTTTCGGCAGCGCCGAAGAGCGCAATGTCTACAAGCAATTGATCAAGATTACCGGCGTCGGTGCCCGCATGGCGCTATCCATCCTGTCCGGCATGTCCGTGGCCGATCTCGCGCAAGCGATCACGTTGCAGGAAGCAGGCCGTTTGACGCGAGTGCCCGGCATCGGCAAGAAAACCGCCGAGCGGCTGTTGCTGGAACTCAAAGGCAAGCTGGGCGCCGATCTCGGCGCAGCCGGCCTGCTCGTGAACGATGCAGCCAGTGATATCCTCAATGCATTGCTGGCGCTCGGATATTCGGACAAGGAAGCGCTGCAAGCGGCCAAGCTGATTCCGGCCGGTAGCGGTGTGTCAGACGGCATCAAACTGGCGTTGAAAGCTTTATCCAAGGGGTAACAGTATTCCATGAGTATTCAGACTGACAGTTTTACCGAACAGCGCATCATCGCCGCCACGCCGGTGTCGAACCATGAAGAGGCGATGGAGCGCGCATTGCGCCCCAAGCAGCTGGACGAATACGTGGGCCAGGAAAAGATCCGCGGCCAGCTGGAAATCTTCATCGCCGCCGCCCGGCAGCGCCGCGAAGCGCTTGATCACACGCTGCTGTTCGGCCCGCCGGGTCTGGGCAAAACCACGCTGGCGCACATCATCGCGCGCGAGATGGGCGTCAATCTGCGCCAGACTTCCGGCCCGGTGCTGGAGCGTCCGGGCGACTTGGCGGCGATCCTGACCAATCTGGAAGCCAACGACGTGTTGTTCATCGATGAAATCCATCGCTTGTCGCCGGTAGTCGAGGAAATCCTGTACCCGGCGCTGGAGGATTACCAGATCGACATCATGATCGGCGAAGGCCCGGCCGCGCGCAGCGTGAAGCTCGATCTGCAACCGTTTACGCTGGTCGGCGCGACCACCCGCGCCGGCATGCTGACCAACCCGTTGCGCGACCGTTTCGGCATCGTGGCCCGGCTGGAATTTTATACTGCAGCCGAGCTGACGCGGATCGTGCGGCGCAGCGCGTCGCTGCTGAAAGCGCCGATCGAGGACGATGGCGCGTTCGAAATCGCCAAGCGCAGTCGCGGCACGCCGCGGATCGCCAACCGTCTGCTGCGCCGGGTGCGCGATTATGCCGAAGTCAAGGGCGACGGCGATATCACCAAGGCCATCGCCGATGCGGCGCTGGTGATGCTCGATGTCGATAAGGTCGGCTTTGATCTGATGGATCGCAAGCTGCTTGAAGCGGTATTGTTCAAGTTCGGCGGCGGCCCGGTCGGGATCGACAATCTGGCTGCCGCCATCGGCGAGGAGCGCGACACCATCGAAGATGTGCTCGAACCGTATCTGATTCAGCAAGGCTTTCTGCAACGCACGCCGCGCGGGCGCATCGCCACCCCGGCGGCATATACGCATTTCGGCGTGACGGCCCCCAAGATCGGGCCGAACGGCGAACAGTGGGACACCACCGGCAGGACGCTCGCGTAATTCCGGAGTTCGTGGCCGGATAGTTGCTTTCTCCGAATATAATGAATATAGGGAGTATGACGATTATCGTCGCCGTTTCCGCTTATTCTTATTTCGGCTTTAAAAAATACATGCGTTAGTATATTTCTCGTTTCAAAGAATGGCTAAGCGATCCGATTGCCGGTCCGGGCCATTCTGCCGGCCGAAATCGATTCGGCTGCATCCGTGCAGCCTGTGCAATGCGGGTCGGAACGATCGGATACGCTTGCACTGCGGTGGATGACTACGGCGAAGCGGAAATACGCTTCGCCATGGACACGCAAAAGCAGTTCAGTGCGTGCTGCGGGCAGCACCTATCAACACTTCTTCGTCCGGCCCGCTGGTGACAGGGCGATCCGCGAAATACTCGCGCGTAGCGACACGATCACCGGGCTCAGCAGCAGCAGGGAAATCAGATTCGGAATCGCCATCAGTGCGTTCAACGTGTCGGCAATCAGCCAGGTTAAATCGAGACTGAGCACCGCTCCGGGAAAGACCGCCAGCGTCCACAGGATGCGGAAGGGTTTTTCGCTAGCCGTGCCGAGCAAGTATTCCCAGCATTTTTCCCCGTAATAAGCCCAGCCGAGGATCGTCGTAAACGCGAATATCGCCAGCGATATCGTCAGCAGATACTTGCCGACGCCCGGCATGGCCGCTTCGAATGCCGCTGAACTCAGCACTGCGCCCGATGCACCCGAGGTCCATACGCCGGTTACGACGATGGCAAGACCGGTCATCGTGCACACAATGATGGTATCGATGAACGTACCCATCATGCCGATCAGGCCGGAAAACACCGGGCTTGAGGTGGCGCCGGCAGCTTGCGCGATACCGGCAGTGCCGAGCCCGGCCTCGTTGGAGAAGATGCCGCGCGACACGCCTTTCTGTATCGCCAGCATCACCGAAGAACCGAGGAAGCCGCCGGTCGCTGCGGTCGGGTTGAAGGCCTGGGTGAAGATCAATTCGAATGCAGCAGGAATCTGGTCGGCGAACACGAACAGCACGACCGCAACGCACAGGATATAGCCGATGCACATCGCAGGCACCAGCAATTCTGCAACCTTGCCGATGCGCTTGATGCCGCCGATGATCACCGCGCCGGTGAGCACCATGACCACCGCGCCGGTGACCCAGAGCGGTACCCCGAATGCGTTGTGGACGGCACTTGCAATGCCGTTGACCTGGACCATGTTGCCGATGCCGAAGCCGGCCAGTCCGCCGAAGATCGCAAAAGCGGTGCCGAGCCAGCGCCAGTGGGCGCCGAGTCCGTTCTTGATCGCATACATCGGGCCGCCGACGTGTTTGCCATGATCGTCGACTTCGCGGTACTTTACCGCCAGCACCACTTCAGCATACTTGGTGGCCATGCCGATGAGGGCCGTCATCCACATCCAGAACAGCGCGCCCGGTCCGCCGACTGCAATTGCGGTCGCGACACCGGCAATATTGCCGGTGCCGACGGTGGCCGACAGCGCCGTCATCAGTGCAGCGAATGGCGATATTTCGCCTGCGGCTGCCGTTCCGGGTGCGCGGCTTTTCCAGATCATGCGAAAGCCTTGAGCGATCTTGCGGATCGGCATGAATCGCAGCCGTATCTGCAAGTACAGGCCGGTACCGAGGATCATGATGATCATCGGCAGACCCCAGACGATGCCGTTGAGGGTATTAATCAGATCGAATAGGTATTGCATGGATTTGTCTCTCTTTATTTGTTTTGTGTTGTCGCGCCGGATGCTGTTATTTGTTTCTACCCGGCCTGTTGCAGCCTGCCTGTTATTGCAGGCCGGCCATGAAGGAATTCACTGTCAATCGCCGGCAGTGCAGCGCAGGCTTATGCGGCGGCTTTCCGGGGATTGAGGATAGGGCCGCGGAAACCGTTGCTGTAGCGCTCCAGCGTCAGCCCTTCAAGGCTGATATCGGTGGCGCGGCCGCAGATCAGGTCGGCCATCACGCGCCCGGTGCCGGCGGCCATGGTCCAGCCGAGTGTACCGTGGCCGGTCGCCAGATACAGGTTCGGGTAAGGGGTGCCGCCCAGAACCGGCGTGCCGTCCGGCGTCATCGGCCGCAGGCCGGTCCAGAATTCAGCCTTGCTGACGTCGCCGCCGCGCGGGAACAGGTCGGTCACCACATGGTTCAGCGTGCGGTGCCGGTCCGCGCTCAGATCCAGGTTGTAGCCGGCCAGTTCTGCGGTGCCGCCGACGCGGATGCGGTCACCCAGCCGGGTCACGGCCACCTTGTGGGTTTCGTCCATGATCGTCGATTCGGGCGCGCATGCAGGGTCGGTGATCGGCACCGTGATCGAATAGCCTTTTACCGGATACACCGGAATGTCGATGCCGACCGGTTTCAGCAGCAGCGGCGAATAGCTGCCCAGCGCAACCAGGTAACTGTCGGCCGTGAGCGTGCCGGCACTGGTCTGCACGCCGGTAATGCGCTTGCCGTCGCTGGCGATACCCTTGATGTCGACGCCGTAACGGAACTCGACGCCGAGCGCTTCTGCCATCTTCGCCAGATTCTGCGTGAACTTGAAGCAGTCGCCGGTTTCGTCGCCCGGCAGACGCAGCGCGCCGACGAATTTTTCCTTGACCAGCGCCAGCGCCGGCTCGTACTTGAGGTAGCCGTCGCGGTCCAGCACTTCGTAGGGCACCCCGTATTCCTCCAGAATTTCGATATCCTTGCCGGTGCCGTCCAACTGTTTTTGCGTGCGGAACAATTGCAGCGTGCCCTGGCTGCGCTCGTCGTAGGCGATTCCGGTGTCTGCGCGCAATGTGCGCAGACAGTCGCGGCTGTATTCGGCCAGCCGCACCATGCGGCCCTTGTTGATCTGATAGCGCTGTTCGGTGCAGTTGCGCAGCATCGACAGCATCCAGCGCCACATGGTCGGGTCCAGCATCGGTTTGATCACCAGCGGGCTGTGATGCATCATCAGCCACTTGATCGCCTTGAGCGGAACGCCGGGGCCGGCCCACGGCGCCGAATAGCCGGGCGACACTTCGCCGGCATTGGCATAACTGGTTTCCAGTGCGGGGCCGGGCTGGCGGTCGATGACGGTGACCTGATGACCGGCCTTGGCCAGATAATAGGCGCTGGTGGTGCCGATGACGCCGCTGCCGAGAATAAGTATTTTCATGAGAGTTCCGTGGTGGAGGGAAGGATGTTTTCAGCCGCCGATATAGTGGCGCGCGTAGCGTGCGCCCAGGCTGGTAAGAATTTCATAACCGATCGTGCCGGCCCGTTGAGCGACCGCATCGACGCCGTGTGCGTCATCGATCAAGTCGACCAGGCTGCCGGTTTGCAATGCATCGGCCGGCAGCGCGCTGACGTCGAGCGTGATGGTGTCCATCGACACGTTGCCGACCAGCGGCAGATCGACGCCATTGATGCGTGCAATGCCGCGGTTGCTCAGGCTGCGCAGATAACCGTCCGCATAGCCGACCGCGACGGTGGCGATGCGGCTGGCTTGCGCGGCGCGCCAGCTCAGACTGTAGCCGACGCCGCTGCCGGCTTCGATCTGGCGGGTCTGGATCACCTTGCCTTGCAGCCGGATCACCGCGCGCATCGGATTGGCGGCACCGGCCACCGGGGCGATGCCGTACAGCGCGGCGCCGGGGCGGACCAGCCCGAAGTGGTAATCGCGGCCGAGGAAAATGCCGGACGAATTGGCGAAGCAGCCCGGCGCCTGCGGGAATGCGGCCAGCGCGGTACGGAAACGTTCGAGTTGCAGCGCATTGCCCGCATGGTCCTGCGCTTCGGCGCAGGCCAGATGGCTCATCAGATAGCGCAGTTCGATGCCGTGCAGCCGGCTTGGGTCGGCGACGATGTCGGTCAGTTCGCCGGCGCTCAGCCCGAGCCGCGCCATGCCGGTATCGACTTGCAGCAGCGCCGGCAATGCGCGCTGTTCGGTGCGGGCCAGGCGGCTCCACGCATCGACTTGCGGCAGGCTATTGAGGACCGGAATCAGGTCGTGCGCCACAAATTCGGCTTCGACTCCGGGCGGCGCGCCATGCAGTACATACACGCGGGCCGCGGCAGGCAGGTGCGGGCGCAATGCAATCGCCTCGTCCAGATGGGCGACGAAAAAGTGGCCGCAACCGGCGCGCGCCAGCGCCGGTGCGACGCGGCTCGCATCCAGGCCGTAGGCATCGGCTTTGACCACTGCCGCGCAATCGGCAGGGCCGACCATGTGCTTGAGCAGTCGCCAGTTGGCGCAAATCGCATCGAGGTCGATGCTGAGCAGCGCGCCGCTGCGAGCCGGATGATGATAGTTCATGAATGAAAGGGATGCGATTAAGTGATAACTCCCCTATAGCAAATACGGTGCCAGACATGAAAACCCTTGAAAATCATCAGCTTGCAGAGCCGCTGCGGGATTGCTCTCTTACCTGCTGTAATTATTTGTTTACATTCTCCGTGCGGAATTGCTCCTGCAGATAGAAAAGATCATAGAAAACAATAGGCTACATTTATCGTAACGATTAATTTACGGTGTACATAAATCGTTACGACGAATATGAGTTAATTCAGAGATTCAAGCGATTTTTCGGATTCCATATTTGCGCAGCTTGTTGGCGATCATCGTGTGCGAGATATCGAGATGCGCAGCAAGCTTGCGGCTGGACGGATACAGCGGATACAGACGCTGCAGCAGCGCCTTTTCATACTGTTCGATTGCCTGTTGCCAGTTGGCGACAGCGTGTTCGCCGCTGGCGTCGCCGTGGTTGACGCTGGAGCCGGCCAGTTCCAGATCGGTGAAATCGAGAAAGGCTTTGTCGCTCATGGTGACCGCGCGAAAGATGATGTTCTGCAACTGACGCACGTTGCCGGGCCACGGATTGGTCATCAGCGCGGCGTTGGCGGTGGCCGTGAGGCGACACAGCGGTCGTTGCGTCTGGGCCGCCGCACGCTCGAGGAACAGGCGCGCCAGCAGCAAGATGTCGTCGCTGCGCTCGCGCAGCGGCGGCACCACCAGGCTGAGCACATTGAGGCGATAGAACAAATCCTCGCGGAAACTGTGTTCGGCCACCATTTGCTCGAGATTGCGGTGGGTGGCGCTGATGATACGGACATCGACTTTCAATTCGCGTTCGCCGCCGACGCGCCGGAAGCTGCCGTCGTTCAGGAAGCGCAGCAGCTTGGCTTGCAGGTAGGGCGACATTTCGCCAATCTCGTCGAGGAACACGGTGCCGTGGTTGGCCAGTTCCAGCAGCCCCGGCTTGCCGCCGCGCTGCGCACCGGTGAAGGCGCCCGGCGCATAGCCGAACAGTTCACTTTCAGCCAGATTCTCGGGCAATGCCGCGCAATTGAGCGCCAGAAACGGTTGCTGCGCGCGCAGGCTTGCGGTATGGCAGGCCAGCGCGATCAGTTCCTTGCCGGTGCCGGTCTCGCCGAGAATCAGCAGCGGCGCATCGACCACCGCCGCCCGCGCCGCGCGCGCCTTGAGTGCCCGTATCGGCGCCGATTCACCGAGGATCGTGGCGAAACTGCCTTCCTCGAAATGTTGCAGCGCGTACAGACGCTGTCCGATGCGGCTGGGCGCGTGCAGTGTAACCAGGCCGCCTGCGGTGGGCGCGCCTGCCAGCGGCTTGGCATCCAGCAAGAAGGGTTCGCCATGCAGCATGACTTCGCGTAGCGGCGCGTAAAACCCGCTATCGACCAATTCCGCATGCAGCGCGGCATCGCCGAACAGCGCGCCGAGCGTGATGCCGCCCAGCGTCGCTTCGCTGACGCCGGAGACGCCTGCCGCTGCCGTGTTGGCGACTACGATGGTGCCGCTCGCATCGACCGCCAGCACCGGGTCCGCCATCGCTGCCAGCAGTGCATTGAGGTACAGGTGGCGCCGCATGCCGGGCAGCATGTCAACCGTCAGTACGCTCTGGACATTGCTGATGCCGGTAAGCGCGGTGCGTAGCGTCGCCAGTTGCTGTTCGACGAGTTCCGGTGCATCGATGTAAATGTGCGGCGGATCGACTTCTACCGCGCTTACGTTCAGCCGGCGTTCGGCGAGTACGAAAAGAATTTCCTGGGCTATCCCGACCCGGTCGAGAAACTGTATGTCGAGTCGCATGATGTAATCCTGTCGCTACGCTGTAATGGAATGGTTACATCATGTTAGCAGCGCAGCCGGCATCGATGCTAGTGAGCGCG
>Ga0366801_1007_pt1 | contig 41424 bp, 38 predicted proteins | sample BONcelN113001E15_FD_207033 | JGI IMG/M metagenome (GOLD analysis project Ga0366801, IMG submission 207033) | Enriched cells from coal bed in the Powder River Basin, Montana, United States - BONCAT cells N11 rep3 HSBNCT.N11.300.1.E15 ... | reverse complement strand
CCGATAGGGCTTTCCGCATCACCGGATCGACGTGCGTCATCACATTGAGCACTTGATGCTGCGCCATCACGCGCTGGTGCGCATCGAGAGCAATATCATGACCTTGCGCCACAGTCATGCCGGCATCCAGTTCCAGATGTACATCGACAATGGCGAGGTCGCCGACCCGGCGCGTGCGCAAGTCGTGCAAGCCGAGCACGCCGGGAGTCTGGCGCAGCGTCTGTTCGATAGCGGCGATCTCTTCTGCCGACACCGCGCGGTCCATCAGATCGTGCAATGCATTCCAGGCAAAAGTCGCACCCATCCGGGTCACCATCAGGCCGACCACCAATGCAGCAATCGGATCGAGCAGCGCAAAGCCCAGCAGATTGCCGCCGATTCCGATCGCCACCACCAATGAAGAGGCCGCATCCGAGCGCGCATGCCAGGCATTGGCCACCAGCATCGAGGAGCGGATGCGTTTGGCAATCGCAAGCATGTAGCGAAACAGCAATTCCTTGGACACCAGGGCGCCCAGCGCCACATACAGCGCAATCACATGAACCTGGGGAATCGCTTGCGGCGATTCGATCTTGACGAAGGCTGACCACAACATGCCCAGTCCGACCGCCAGCAGAAGGCCGCCCAGCACCAGCGAGGCCGCATTTTCGTAACGGTAGTGGCCGTAATGATGGTCTGCATCGGCAGCCTTGCTGCTGTGCCTGCTGGCCAGCAAAACAACGAAGTCGGACAGCAAATCGGACAGCGAATGGATGCCGTCGGCAATCAAAGCCTGCGACCCTGCAAACACGCCCGCGGCAACTTGCAACGCGGTCAATACCAGGTTGACGAAGACGCTGACCAGAATGCTGCGCCGTGCAGCCTGTTGCTTGTCCGGGGTGTCATTCTCGTGATCTTCCGGCAATTCAATCATAGTGGGCTGCAATGGATTTCGATGTCAGGCATGAGAGGAATGCGCCGCAGCCGGATCACTTGCGTTCTGACGGTTCGACAATCGCTTCAGTAGGCGCAAGGCTCGCGCTCACAGCAGCGGCAGGGAGCACCGCTATTTCCGGCTTGATGCCGTCGATCTTGTTTTCGCGCATGTAACCGTCCATTTCCCTCCAGCCGCTGAAAACCGCCGCCCGCCTGGCATCGGGATTGCGGGAATAACAATCTTCAATCGCCCGTCCTGCATGCCGGCACGCGCTGCCGGTAGCGCTCGCTTCCGCATCGCGGCTTGCCGTTTCCTTGACAGGATCGGGCAAGCCCAGTCGATCGCAGGAAGACAACGTCAGGCTGGCTGCCAGCGTAACGCCAAGAACGTACCAGAATCGAATGTGCATGTGAGCGCCAGAAAAATTGAACTTGTCGATTTTATCCTGTCGCGCCGGCAAAGTGAAATATTGCAATGCCAATCATAGCGGGGCAGCTATGGAGATGCAGTTCAGGAGCGGCGTTCGACTTCGGCCACCACCGCTGCCAGCATTTTCTGCACATCTGCCTGTACCAATATGCGCCCCAGCACCAAGGGCACGAAAAAGTTCAGTTCCATGCTGCCGTGATAGTCAATGCGGGTGCCGCCTTCCGCTACTGCGGGCTCCAGTTTCCAGCGCGAAGCGTAATGCTTCATGTCGCCTTCCACCAACGCCACGTCGAGCCGCGAAAATGGATGCTCGGTTACACGCACCACCAGATGAATCGCTTGCTGCCGGAATAGGAAATCGATGCTGCCCTGCTGCTCGATGATGACTTCATCGCCAGACCGCGACAATAGTTTCGAAGACTGCAGCCCGGGCACGAATTCGGACAACCGGGCGTAATCGGTCAGTACCGCCCAGGTCTGCTGCTGCGTGGCGCGAACCAAGCCACTGGCCTGTATTTCAAACAAGATGCGACCTTTCCTGCGGTAGCGTTTGACCCTGGCTTCAATATTTTCCTTCTTCGACAAAACATCCCTGGTCCATACCAGCGTCGTGCCACCGATAACCAGAAAAAGAAGGAAATATGTCATCCGCTATGTGATCCCTATTAGTGCAACCAAAGCATGGCAATATATATGCTGTTAACCACGGTTCAGCTTGCAACCGCCAGCGTTTAATTGCAACTACTATTGCAACAACCGATTCAAGCAGCATCGATTGACAATACACCAATTGGAAATGCTCAATGAATATTCCGCTTTGGCAGCCGATACTCGATTTCTGGTTTTTGCCGGCCGGCACCTCCGGTAGCAACGAAGTGAGGTCCGAATGGTTTCGCAAGGATGCTGCCTTCGATGCCCAAATCCGCTTGCGCTTCGGACCGCTGCTGGAACAAGCACTATCGGGCGGTCTTGTATCCTGGGAAAATACGCCGCAGGGGACGCTGGCCCGGATTTTGTTGCTTGACCAGTTCACCCGCAACGCATTTCGCGACAGTGTCCGCGCTTTCGCCGGCGACCCGCTGGCACTGGCCAGTGCGCAGGCATTGGTCGCGAACGGCGGCGACCGCCAGCTTGCTCCGCTGCAGCAATGGTTCGTTTATTTGCCTTTTGAACATGCGGAAGACCTGGCTTTGCAAGAGCGTTCGGTAGCGCTGTTTTCGCAATTGCAACAGGAAAACGGCACCTTCGCCGTTGCACTCGATTACGCATTGCAGCATCGCGCTGTGATTGCGCGCTATGGTCGGTTTCCGCATCGCAACAGTATTTTGGGGCGCGCCTCGACTCTGGCCGAGCAGGAATATCTGCGCCAGCCTGGAGCCGGTTTTTAAGCGGTGTTCCAATGATCGGGACCGCCCTCGCCGAAATGCTCATTAAACTCCAGCAAAATATCTTCGCGCACATGGTCAGGCAAGTTGGGATAGCGAATCCCCGCTTCAATCGCACGGTATTCACGCATCGCAGCCTTTAACGCTTGCGGTACCGGATATTTGTCCAGATAAGCGGCAATCCATTCCTCGCTCAACGCGGTTTTTAACTGCGCGCGCTGCTCGTCGCTGAGCGAGGCGAAACTCTGTGTTCCTGCATCGATCTGCTGGATCAGCGTATCGAGTTCCTGCGCAGTCGATGGTGATGGCAGGTAATGCTCCATGAGATGGCTCTTATCCTGGCAAACAGCGCTACAAAATTATTTATCTTGAAACCGGTACTACGGCGATCGAACTGCAACGCCGCCGGATCATGATTTATGTGCAATCCCCATTGTTTCGCCCTTATCCCTTATCCCTTATCCGTTCCCGCAGCGGAAAAAGATTTATTTCGCACGCAGCAGCTGTGCCCGAATTTCCCCCTCCGGATAGGCGGCACTATGCACATTGACATACAAATTGCCTGACATATAACTCGCGTATTGCGCATCTGTCAGCTTCGCGCCAGGCGGAACAACCCAGGTATTGTCGGCCCCTTTTGCCAGCGGAATGATGACGGGCCCGTTGGCCCCGGCAGCCGCTTCGTGGATATGAGCAGCCTGTCCGTCAATACCGGTAGTGGTGATGCTGCCACTTACCGACTTATCCGATGCCACGGTAATCGTGCCCTTGCCGGTGGCCGCGGTGCTGACAGGCGGAACTTCCTGATTGCCACTCAGAGTGATTTCCATGTGCTGCGTCTTGCCCTCCGACATGCCCTGCATTCTGCCGTCTGACTTACCGGCTTTGGAGGCGCAACCTGCGGCAACAAGAGCGGTCCCTACGCTTAACAAGACAAATGCCAGTTTTTTTGAAATGGTCTTCATGTGCGGTCTCCATAGGTTAAAAAATGATGCCTGGTGCACAAATCACAAGCGCCCCATTAACAACAGGACCAGCAGAACCACGACTATGATTCCAATAATTCCGCTAGGGGCATAGCCCCAGCTTTGACTGTGGGGCCAAGACGGCAGCGCACCGATCAGGATCAAGATCAGCACGATCAGCAGGATTGTTCCGATACTCATTTGAACCTCCTATTTTTATTGAGAAATCGACCGCAACCCTTAGGATTTCCGCACCGCGATATGGCGTTGCGGAAATCCTATGAGCTAATTGACATCAAATTACAGCGCATTTTATATCCATTACTTGCCGTATTTGGACTTGGCCGTTGCAACGCACGCATCCTTGGCGGAACCGGACATCGCATCGCATTTTTCAGCCGCTACCTTGTATTCGGCGTCACGCTTGTCGTCCGTTGCTTCCGATTTCGCTTCACCGATTTTTTCGTTGGCTTTCGCATCGGCGGTTGCCTTGGTATGTGCTGCCTTGGCTTCCTTCATGCAAACGTCTTTGGCATTACCGGTTTGCGCCTTGCATTTTTCCTTGGCCACTGCATAGTCCCCATCCGCCGCTGCAAGACGCGCTTTCATGTGTTCTTTTGGGGTATTTTTGTATTGTGCTTCGGCTTCTGCCTTGCTGCGTTTTTCGGCCGCCTTCGCTTCTTCAACACAGACATCCTTTGCGTTGTCTTTCAATTCATTGCACTTGGTGCGTGCTTCTTTATAGGTTGCGGTAGCGTTATCTTTTGCCGTCTTGTAGGTAGCTTTCGCTGCATCATCTGCGGCCGATGCAGCGACGGAAAAACCGAGAGTGACGACACTGAGAAAGAGATGTACGAGTATTTTTTTCATCTTGATTCCTTTGAATGTTGGGTCATTTACCGCTCCCGGGCGTACCGTGCCGAGGTGTCCGTCATCAAGCAAAATCAAGGACGATAATCCTTGTGCGTTTCTTCGAAATCCTTGATTTGCTGTTCAGCCTCATCCTTGCCGATGCCATAGGTTTCCTGGATTTTCCCGGAGAGTTGGTCTCGCTTGCCTTCGATCTTGTCAAGATGGTCGTCCGAGAGTTTGCCCCACTGTTCTTTAATTTTGCCTTTGAATTGCTTCCAATTGCCTTCGATAAGATCCCAGTTCATTTCAGCCTCCTGAAAATACAATGATTAACCGGCCATTCGATCTATTGCCCGGCTGTTTTTAACAGCCGGGCAATACCGATCAATCACCGGCTATTTACTATTTTCGTACAGGATTTCAGACGATGCGATCATCGGTATCGGTTCGATCACTGATGGTCCGGTCCCCCAACGGACGATCCCCCAACGGACGATCACCCAACGGACGATCACTCAGAGGACGATCACTGACATAAGGCTCGGTACCGTAATAGGAATGGATTTCATTGGCCCAGGTCGGGTCTGCCATGTTAGGCCAATGGTCGGAATCGAATCCCGGCGCATCCGCGAGCCTCTCTTTCTCGACTTTTAGGATGAAGCGCTTGTTGACGGTATCGAGCGTCAATGCATTCCACGGCACCGCAAACAGTTTTTCGCCCAACCCCAGAAAGCCGCCATACGACAGCACCGCATAACTGACTCTGCCGCTGCGCATATCGAGCATGATTTCCTTGATATCGCCCAGATCCTCGTCCTTGTCGTTATAGACATCATTGCCGAGCAGCGTATCCGCGCCCATCAATTCGGGACCGGGGCCCTCGCCTGTGTCGGTCTTGTACATGCCATAGGGATCGCGATCTTCGTAGCTCATGTTCATCTCCTTTAATCATTAAAGACACTGGATTTCGACACACTGCACAGTTCAGTTTGTGCGAGTTTTCACAAATGTTTTTGATATGCGTCAATGCCGCTTTAACTGGCGAAAAATGTAATTTATACAGGGAAATCAATGTCTTCCATGCAATAAAATTCGATGGTCCGTTTCTGATGGATTATGATAAAAGACGTGCAGCATGAGTCGGGAGACAACGAAATGACACCTATTGCGGCAGGAAAAACAGCCTTCGTTTTTGCTGGCGGCGGGAGTTTCGGCGCGATTCAGGTGGGCATGCTGCAGGCGCTCATCGAATACGGCCTCAAACCCGATCTAATGGTAGGCGCATCGGTGGGCGCGCTCAATTGTGCTTATTTTGCCGGCAATCCGACTGCGGCCGGAGTGCTGCAATTGGAACAGATATGGTGCCAGCTCAGGCGGCGCGATATATTTCCGGTCACTTTCGGGCGCATCGCCGGTTTGTTTTCGCATGCATCGTCGCTGGTCGAAGCTTCCGGCTTGCGGCAACTGATTACGCGCCATTTGCCGTACCGCTTGCTCGAAGAGGCGGCGATCCCGGTGCATGTGATAGCCACCGACCAATTGCACGGCAAGGCGGTGCAGATTTCCAGCGGCCCGGCGGTCGATGCGATTCTGGCCAGTTGCGCGATTCCGGCGGTATATCCGGCGGTGCTGATCAACGACACCTACCTGATCGATGGCGCCATCGCCAGCAACACGCCGGTCATCGCGGCGGTGGCGCTGGGAGCGCAGCGGCTGATCGTGCTGCCGACCGGCTATGCCTGCGCAATGGCGACGCCGCCGGCCAGCGCGATAGGCTGCGCGCTGCATGCGCTGAACATGCTGATTGCCCATCAGTTGGTACAAGACTTGGAGTTGCTGGCAGACAAGGTAAGCGTTGTGACGGTGCCGCCCTTGTGTCCGCTTGCGGTGTCGCCGTACGATTTTTCGCAAGCGCGCAATTTGATCGAAAGCGCCGCCCGCAACACCCGGCGCTGGCTGGATAACGGCGGACTGACGCAACCCGGCATCCCCGGCGCGCTGCGCCCGCATCAGGATTGAACGGTTGCGCTGCCGCGACTGGTTCCCTGTTTTACGGCCGGTATTTCAGCATATGCTGCATCGACAGCGATCGGGTCGCAATGAAGATTTCACGCAGCAAAAAGGTGTAGCTGCCGATCAGCGACAGCATCGCCACCACGAACAGCACCGCAATCAGGCGGTCCAGAGCCAGGCCCAGCGCATCGCCGATAAACAATGCCACGATGATCAGGCTCACCAGCAACGCGCAGGCAGTGCTGAGGGTGATCGCATAATTGATCTGGTGCGCGCGCCGGTAAAGGATTCCGATCTCGGCCATGTATTCGGATTTTTCCGCGGTATCGGCATGATGGACCAACTCTTCCAGCTTGCGCGAACGGTCGATGATGCGCGCCAGGCGGTTGGTCAGCACGATCAACTGCGGCCCAATGCCGCTCAGCAAGAAGACCGGCGCAATCGAAAGCTGGATGATATGACTGATATCGCCGAGCTGAATGTTCATGCTATTCCCTTAAGGTGCGGCATGCGGAAAAATCCATATACATGCCAGTGTATTATTTTTATCGCAATAAAATAGTGCGTCAGTGCCAGTGCTATTGCCTATACTCTGCATATTCAATGAATACATAGAAGGCCGCGAAAGCAGCGGAAAAGCGTCCCGGCACGCTCTTTTCGATGCTCGCGACGGCAAGTGAAACCGGCGTAAAGATTATTGCAAAATCCGGCGCAGCGCGGATTTTACCCGCCCGGCCATTGCGCTGGATAGTGTTTTACGAAGTCGTTTGCAACAATCGCTGCTTGCCATGCATATCCGCACAAGGCAGCGCGGCATTCGTCCGCTCAGAACGGCAACAACCGATCGCCCGCAATGGCGCGCCGCGCAAGAGCGTGCATTGCAGCCATGCGACAATGCACGCTCTTTCGCTGGCGGCAGGAATCCATGGAAACATTTCAGACCTTCGACAATGCGCTGCTCAATCGAGTTGGCCTGAACCGGCAAGCCGTTTTCAACATCGCCGACCTTCCCGACGACATCGCACTATCGGTGCGAACCGGCTGCCGTACGGTGCGCGCTCCGCGCCAATTGATCTTGATCGGCCACGCGGGCCGGCAATTCTGGACTGCGCTCAAGGCCGCCGGGATCGATTCCGAACATCCGATCGATGATTTTTCGGTGCAGTGCGTGCAGCAATGGTTTGCCGCTTGCCAGCCCGGAAATTCTTACGAAATCCTCTACCCCGGCGCCCCGACGATTGGCCTGCAACGACTCGGCCAGCGGGCCGGGTGGCACCACGCGACGCCGTTCATGCTCGGCATCGATCAGGAATGGGGCACCTGGTACGCGTACCGTGCGGTGGTGGCGACCGATACCGCATTTGCGCCGACCCCGTCGATCGACAGCGCACCGCCCTGCAACAGTTGCGCTCACAGGGTCTGCATCGGCAATTGCCCTGCATCGGCGCTGGAGGCCGGACAGCTCGATCTCGGCAAATGCTTCACTTACCGCAAGCAAGCCGGATCGCTGTGCAAGGCCACCTGCCTGGCGCGGCGCAGCTGTCCGGTGGGTAGCCAGCACCGTTATGACGACGAACAGATTGCGCATTCGTATGGGCATTCGATGCGCTTTATCGAGCGCTGCCTGTAGAAGGGCGAGCCTTCCCCGGCCGAGACCAGACATTGATGCACTCAAAAAATTAATGTTGTCTTGATAATTTCTGTGTGTCACTATTAGCCGCCCGGTCATCCTCGGACGGCTCCCCGAGCAAGGGTTTTACCCGGTTGCATTTTGTCCAATTCATTCAACTATAAACACAGACAGTTGGACTAAAAAAATCCAACAGTAAGCAGGGATATTACACATCCCCTCTGATTGCTTTTTGCAGTCCGAATTATAATCAACGAGGCCGCAATGGCAATAAGCAAGCACGAACTTGAAGTTATGAATGACTTGCTTTCTAAAGGCAAAACGATCGCCGATCTTGTGAAAAAGTATCATCAGTATGACTACTGGGAAATCTATTGGCAGGTCAGTGATTACAGCTTCCTTGGCAAGAAACGAACAATCACCAATCGCCTCAAGAAATTGGTCTCAACTAAGACCCAAGCCGAGCGTCAAGAGCTTGCGGCCGAAGCTCAGACACTTCTCGATGAGCTATATGCACAGCTAAAGAGCAACAGCGCGAAGCTGATTGAAATTGATCGAGTGCTTCGAGCCAAGTGACGCATAATCTTGCAGTCGAGCGGACCTGCGCGAAAACTGCGCAGGCCGGTGAATTCAAACGTTAGGCCGCAATGAAAGCCCTCGCCCACCCATCCACTGTACCCGCCGAAAGCGCCATCATAGAACGCTTGCCCGGTGCGCATTTCTACGACTGCTACGCCATCGAGATTCCCTGTTCTTCACGAACGGCACTCGGTCACTTTCTCACCGCTTTTGCGCATACGCCGCCGTGGGTAAATTCGCTCATGGCGCTCCGAAACCAAGTCGTTCAGCTCTTTGGATTAAAAGATCTTGGTGACCTCGGCGCTTTCGATCCATCCAAACCCGAATCGGCCTACTTGCCGGGAGACAGGGTTGGCATCTTCACTCTTATCTCCAAGTCCGACAACGAAGTGCTGCTTGGTGACAGCGATAAGCACCTTGATGTCGTTCTTTCGGCTTTCAAACACACCGTCGCGTCAAACGGTACCCAATCGTTCGCGATAACCACCGTAGTCCATGTTCATAATCTCTTGGGGCGTATCTACATGCTTCCGGTCACACCACTACACAAGCGCATCGCTCCAGCGGTTCTTTCTCGTGTCCTCGCCGAAACCAATCAAGCCTAACCTATCGTTCGATAGGGAGGCTCCGCCAAAAAGCTGGCGGCGCGCCCCTCAAATCAAACGTTGGGCGTCACTTTTTCCACAAGCGATCACTTGAGCCATTCCAGATGAGAGTACTAATTTCTACAGCAGGCAGTCATGGCGATGTACTACCGTTTGTTGCACTGGGTCGAGAGTTCGCTGCTCGCGGACACGAAGTCATTCTTTATGCAAATCCGTTCTTCCACAGTTACACAGCAGATGCGGCAATCCGCTTCGTACCCATAAGTACGGTCGAGAAATATTCCGCGCTATTTGGCGAACTGTCAGACGGCGACCCAAGCCGCGCTTTCAAGCGTGTAGCAAGGGAATATGCCGAGATCTGCCCTGAATACTACCGGGCCATGAAATCCGATGTCATTCCCGGGAAAACAATCGCTATCGGAAATTCCTTGTTATTTTCGCCCCGCTTGCTGAGCGAAACCGACCATATTCCTTGTGCAACCGTTCATCTGGCACCGTCCGTCTTTCGATCCAATGTGAGGCCGCCCCGATTGGTGCCGAACTGGATTACCTCGCACACGCCCTCTCTGCTGAAGCGGACGGCTTGGTGGATGCTTGACAAGACTTTCTATGATCCAAACTTCACGGCGCCACTCAACAGATATCGGGCCGAGCTCGGCCTGCCTAGTGTCGATCGGATATTCCGTACCTGGATTCACGAAGCAGACTGTGTAGTTGGATTGTTTCCGGATTGGTTCGGCGAATCTCAAAGCGACTGGCCTGAACACGTGGCTCTAGCCAACTTTCCTTTATATGATCACGGCACTCAGATTTCCCTCTCGCCACGCCTCGACGAATTTATAAAAGCCGGTCAGCCGCCTGTCGCCTTCTCGGCAGGAACAGCCACCGCCACCGCACATGAGTTCTTCAAAACATCTGTCGAAGCCTCTGAAACTGCGGGGTTGCGAGCGATCCTCCTAACGCATTTCCGACAGCAAGTTCCGGCTTCATTGCCCAAAGGTGTGATTCACGTCGACTATGCTCCCTTTGGTGCCTTGCTGCCCAAGCTTGCCGCATTCGTCCATCACGGCGGCATCGGCTCCACCAGCCAAGCATTGCGTGCAGGGGTTCCACAACTTATCCGGCCTGTCGCTTATGACCAGTTTGACAACTCCGCCCGCGCGGTGCGCCTTGGTGTGGCGCAAGAAGTTTTGCCAAAGCAGTATGTTCCTCGTGTTGTTGCGGATGTACTGAATAAACTGACCACCGACGGCTCATTGCACCAGCGTTGTCAGCAGATCGCGACGCGATTTACCAATTGCAATTCAATCGCTACGGCCTGCGACTCGATTTTGAGCCGCCTTTGCGAAGTTACGCCCAACTCGGCGGTGCAGGGGACGCTGCGCGATAAAGCTGCACAGCACCCCTGATCTTGAATGTTAGCCCTTTTTATCTTTGGCGACACATGAACTCGATCACCACTCGCCAAGCAGTATTGGCTGACATTGATGCTCTCGTCACTCTTTTCGATGAGTATCGCCAATTCTATGGTTGCACCAGTGATACCAAAGCCGCTCACGCGTTTCCCGTTGATAGATTTGCGCATGGCGAATCGATCTTGTTTCTTGCCTTCCAAGCCAACGAGCCTATCGGATTTACGCAGCTTTACCCCAATTTCTCGTCAATTTCTCTAGGCCGCACGTTCGTACTCAACGATTTGTTTGTTCATTCCAGTGGTCGCAATAAAGGTGTTGGCACAAGGCTTCTTCATGCAGCAAGTGAGTACGCAAAGGCTATAGGCGCAATTCGCTTATCACTGTCCACTGCAACCTCTAACGTAACCGCGCAGTCTTTGTACCAAGCAACTGGCTGGCAACGTGACCGGAACGTGTCAATCAATTTTATGCCTATGAGTTTGCCATTCAGGGCTAACCCGACGCTCAACCCCGCTCCTTTCAGTCGCTGGACGCTGTGCGATAAAGCCGCGCAGAGCCGGTGATTTTGAACGTTACGCCGCCCCATAAGCATCAACCGCCACGCTTATTCACCCGCCCGGCGGCACCACGCCAGCCAGCAACGCACGCATGCGCTGCCAGTGCGAACCTTGCCAGAATACGCGCCGGCAGACATCGCAGGTGCTGAAATGGTCATAGAATGCGTGCGCTTTCGGGGGAATCCGATCCAGCACCAGCGCCTTGTCGATGACGCGCAATCGCGCGTTGCAATACAGGCACAGCGTAAACGGCCGTGCGCTGCGCGCCAGATCCAGGCGGTCGAAAAGTTCGCGCAATTGCCCGGCCGGCTTTAGCGCATGCAGATAGCAGCCGTGCGTGATCGCGCGGCGCTTGAGCAAGTCGCGGTCGCGTGTCAGTACGATGCGCTGCTGTTCGCTGGCGATGGTTGCAATTTCGCCATCGTCAAAGTTATTGTCGTAGAGCGTGTCGAAACCGGCCATGCGCAGCAGACGCGCCAACCCGCCCAAATGGGCATCGGCGACGAAGCGCATCGTGCGCAGCGTATGTTCGCGCACCCGCAGCAGCGGGCTGACGTCGAACGTCTCGAACTTCGGATAGAAGGCCACCCGGTCGCCTTCTTGCAGCATCCACTCGAAACCGACCGATGCGCCATTTACCAGCACCAGCTCGACTTCGGTATGCGGGACCCCAAGCGCTTCGATCATGTGCTTGACGGTCGCTGCCTGCGCGCAGCGGCAATCGAACGCATGCCAACGTCGCTCGGGCGCCAGAAATTCATTTAATTCTTGATAGAAACGGAATGTTGCAGTGACCATGGCGGCAACGAATGTCAGGGAGCGATCCTTTCATCATAGCGGTCTGGATACAACGCGCTTTGCGCAAAACTGCCGGGCGGCCGATGGCGCGCCGATAAACCATTCAACAAGCCCGGCCCTCCTGCCTTCGCGGGGAGGACGAAATTTCAGCGCACGTCCGAGCGACTGCCGAATAATTGTGCAGATTGATAACGGAGCGCGACATAACCAATGAATGCAATCACTGCGCAATGATTGCGCCGAAACTGCGAATCAACCGGGTGCGCGCTCCTTTTGCGCCTGCAGTTCGAGGAAGCCGGCGGCCGCCTGCTGGATCTCGGCCGGAAAATCCGAGAACTCCTGCATCTGGCGCACTTCGATGATTTCGTTGTCCGATGCAGGACAGCGCGATGCCCATGCAATCGCCTCTTCCTTCGAGCGCACCTGAATAATCCAGTAACCGCCAAGCACCTCTTTCACGCCGGGGAAAGGGCCGTCGGTCACTGTCGGCTTGCCGCCGGAAAACGTCACGCGCGCACCCATCGAAGGCGGATGCAGGCCGTCGAGCGCGAGCAGCACGCCGGCCTTTTGCAGCGAGGCGTTGTATTGCATCATCGCTTCAACCGCCTTGGCATCGGGCATCGTGCCCGGCGCCGCATCCGTATATCCGTTGGGAATCATCAGCATCATGAAGCGCATTTTGAACCCTCCTTATGGTTGTATTTGTTTGTAAACAGGGGTTGTGCGTGGATCAGGCGGTAGCCGGCTTCAGGCTGCGACGATCACCATCCAGCCGACGCCAAAGCGGTCGGCGACCATGCCGAAGCGCGAGGAAAAAAAGGTCTTGCTCATCGGCATCTGTACCTGGCCGCCCTCCCCCAACGCGGCGAACAACCGTTCGGCCTGCGCATCGTCAGACGCCGTTATCGATAGCGCAAAACCCTGGAAGTTCGGCTGTCCCAGGCATCGGCCGTCGGAAGCCATCACCGTGGCGTCACCGATGCGCAAACTTGCATGCATCACTTTTTCGTCGGAGCCGGGCGGCGTCATGCCGGCCTGAGGCGGCTCCGGACTATCCTTGAAGCGCATTAGCATCGTTACCTCGGCGCCAAGTGCCTGGCGGTAAAATTCGATGGCCTCTTCGCAACGGCCATCGAAAAACAGATAGGGTTGGATTTGCATGGCAATCCTTTCGGATAAGGTCAACCTTCGTGTGCGGGAACATTTGCGGCTGGCGTGCGCAACGTCAACATTCGCGTGCAGCCGGGAGTTATATTTAATACCACTTTTGCCCGCGCTGCAGCGCCGAAGCAAAATCCACGACAAAAGATGTGCAGCAAGCGCGCTCACAGCCGGCCGGATTGATAGGCAAGCAGGCGGTCAGGAAAGCTCCGCCCCGGCATGCCACGCCATTGCAGCATGGCACGCCATGTATAGTAGTGCCCCTGTCAACAACAATCCTTTTTATGGCAAACCTCTTGCTGGTGATCGCTGCGCTGCTGCTGGTCGCGCTCAATGGCTTTTTCGTGGCGGCGGAATTCAGCCTGGTCAAACTGCGGCCGACGCGCATTCGCGCGATCGCCAAGAAAAATGGTTTGCCTGGAAGCATTCTGGCCACAGTGCATAGCCAGCTCGATGCTTATCTGTCGGCCTGCCAACTCGGCATTACGCTGGCATCGCTCGGGCTGGGCTGGATCGGCGAACCTGCTTTTGCGAGTTTGCTGGCGCCTTTATTTGCCTTGGCGGGCGTCACCTCGCCGGAGATCATCCACGGCATTTCGTTCGCATTTGCCTTCTTTGTCATTTCATTCCTGCATATCGTGGTCGGCGAACTGGTGCCGAAATCGATGGCGATCCGCAATCCCGACAAGATCGGGCTGTGGAGCGCATTGCCGCTGTACGGTTTTTACTGGGCGATGTACCCGGCGATCTGGGTGCTCAATACCAGCGCCAACTGGGTGCTGCGGCTGGCAGGTCTGGACAATACGCATGCGCACGATCCCCACTACTCGGCCGAAGAACTCAAGCTGATCCTGCGCACCAGCCGGCCCGACAAAAAATTCAGTCATGACGAATGGAACGTGCTGGCGCAAATACTCGATTTCAGCGAACTGGAGGTATCGGACCTGATGCGTCCGCTGCATGAAATTGCCGCCCTGGAGCGCTCGAAATCCTTGCAGGACAACATGCAAACAGTGACGCGCAACCGCTTTAGCCGCTATCCGTACTTCGATGGCACGCAAGTGCTGGGCATCCTCCATCTGAAGGATTTGTTTCTGGCGCAGCAGGAAGGCAAGCCGATCGACAATCTGAGCGACTATCTGCATCCGGTGCAGCACGCTTCTCCGCGCATGCCGGCGCTCGAACTGTTTCGCCGCCTGCGCTCCGGCGCTCCGCATTTCGTCATCGTCGGAGAACAAGGGGAAAAGCCGGAAGGTTTCCTGACGCTGGACAATCTGCTCAGCGCGCTGGTCGGCGAGATTCGCGACGAATTCCGGCAAAGCGACAATGACTGGACCCGGCTCGATGACGGCTCGATGATCGGCAAGGGCAGTTTGCCGATTTATACGCTGGAACGCATCCTCGGCATCGATATTGAAAACGAGGAATTCGATCTGCAAGGCACCGCTTCGGTGGGCGGCCTGATCATGGTGAAATTGGGCGACATTCCCAAAGAAGGTCAGAGAATCGCGTTTTCGCAGTTCGACATCGTAGTCAAGACCATGAGCGGCCCGCGTATTGTGCTGGTCCAGATCTACCCGGCCAATCCGGAACCACGCTCAGGAGTCGTTCAAAAATAACTGTCACATTTGGATCGGCTCTGGCAGGCGCGCTGCAGCGTTGCTCGTCGTCGCCATAGCCCGCTATGACTCCTCCTCACGCCTTGCATCGCATCCTGCCAGAATCCGCCCAAACGTAACTCTTATTTCTTCACGGCTCCTAACTGCATTCACGCCGTTCTGGCGGCCAGCGCTTCGATGAGGGACACACTGCGCCTTTCAGTGCGCAGCAGCAGGCCAGTCGCTGAAAGGGAAAGGCATCACTTCCGTGTCGAATACCAGAAAACGCACGACGTGTTGCACGTAGAGTCCCAGGCTGCGGCCAAATGACAGCAAGCGCGCATTGGGCGCACCGGTCAATAAAGTGAAGATGAATTGCATGATTGCGACGATGAACAGCAATGTTCCGGACAATTGATAGACCATCGCCATTAACACCATGAACAAGCCCCGGATCCAGATGTTGGGCTTATTGGTTGTCGTAACAGGATATTCGCTCATGGTATTCCTTTAACTTATGCTGGATTGACAAGACCGGTCAGCCGCATCGGCAAGCGACAGCAAGCCGGATGCGGCCACGCATCCGGCTTGCTGCAACCGGCTTAGGTCGTCAGCGGTTTGTAGCGAATCCGCTTCGGTTTCGCACCCTCTTCGCCCAGGCGCTTCTTCTTGTCGGCTTCGTATTCCTGATAGTTGCCGTCGAAGAAGGTCCATTTCGAATCGCCTTCGGCCGCCAGGATGTGGGTCGCGATGCGGTCCAGGAACCAGCGATCATGGGAGATCACCATTACGCTACCGGCGAATTCCAGCAATGCGTCTTCCAGCGCGCGCAAGGTTTCGACGTCCAGATCGTTCGACGGTTCATCGAGCAGCAGCACGTTGCCGCCCTGCATCAGCGTTTTCGCCAGATGCAGCCGGCCGCGTTCGCCGCCGGACAGGTTGCCGACCACTTTTTGCTGGTCGCCACCCTTGAAGTTGAAGCGACCCAGATAGGCGCGCGACGGCATCTCGAAACGGCCGACGGTGATAATGTCGTTACCGCCGCAAACATCTTCGAATACGGTTTTGCTGCTGTCGAGCGATTCGCGGGTTTGGTCGACGATCGAAACCCGGGCGGTCTGGCCGATCGCCACTTCGCCGCTGTCCGGTTGTTCTTTGCCGGTGATCATCTTGAACAGCGTCGATTTACCGGCGCCGTTGGGGCCGATGATGCCGACGATCGCGCCGGCCGGAATCGTGAAGCTGAGGTCGTCGATCAGCAGCCGGTCGCCGAACGCCTTGCTGACGTTCTTGAATTCGATCACTTCGTTACCCAGGCGCTCGGCCACCGGAATGAAAATCTCCTGGGTTTCGTTGCGCTTCTGGTATTCGTGCTCGGACAACTCGTTGAAACGGGCCAGGCGTGCCTTGCTCTTGGCCTGGCGGCCCTTCGGATTTTGTCGCACCCATTCCAGTTCCTTGGCGATGGTTTTCTGGCGCGAGGATTCGGTCGCTTCTTCCTGCTTCAGCCGGTTGCCCTTCTGTTCCAGCCACGAGCTGTAATTGCCTTTCCACGGAATGCCGTGGCCGCGATCGAGTTCCAGAATCCATTCGGCCGCGTTGTCGAGGAAGTAGCGGTCATGCGTGATGCCGACCACGGTACCGGGGAAGCGCAGCAGGAATTGTTCCAGCCAGTCGACCGATTCGGCGTCCAGATGGTTGGTCGGCTCGTCGAGCAGCAGCATGTCAGGCTTCGACAGCAGCAAACGGCAGAGCGCGACGCGGCGCTTCTCGCCGCCCGACAGTACGCCGATCTTGGCGTCCCATGGCGGCAGGCGCAGTGCGTCGGCGGCCATTTCCAGTTGCAGGTTCAGGTTGCCGCCGTCGGAAGTCGAGATGATCGCTTCGAGGCGCGCCTGTTCGTTGGCCAGCGCATCGAAATCGGCATCTTCCGCGCCGTAGGCGACGTACACCGCTTCCAGCTTCGCTTGCGCTTCGAATACTTCGCCCAGGCCGGATTCGACCACCTGGCGCACCGTTTGCTCGGGGTCGAGCTGCGGTTCCTGCGGCAGGTAGCCGATGTTCAGGCCCGGCATCGGTACCGCTTCGCCCTGGATGTCGGTGTCGATACCGGCCATGATTTTCAGCAGCGTCGATTTACCGGAGCCGTTCAGGCCCAGCACGCCGATCTTGGCGCCGGGGAAGAAGGACAGCGAAATGTCTTTCAGGATTTGGCGTTTGGGCGGCACGATCTTGCCGACCTTGTTCATTGTATAGACGTAATTTGCCATGAGTTTCGAGTCTTTTGCAGGTTGTGGCGCGCAGCAAGTGCGAATAGTGCGCAGTCCGGATGTTGATGGAACGACCGCAAGGATAACGCAGTCTGCCGCAATCCGCGATACTGCCAGCTGCCGTGCCAGCAAATCCGGCCGGCAATACAGTGCGGCGATGCAGAATGTTTCATCACTGCAAGCCCTGCCACGCAATAGGATGGGATCGACTAAAATGCGCGTTCACTCACGCCGCATAGCAATCTGATAATTTTCATGTCTTTTACCGCCTTCATTCGCCTGGACCTGCGCCGCTTGATCCTGTTGCTGGCGATTTGTAGCGCCCTCATCATGCTGGCCAATAGCCTCCATGCGAGCTACCGCGTGCAACGGCAGTTGCTGATCGACAACGCGCAGGAGGCGAACCACGCTTACGCGCTCAAGCTGGCGGACAGTACCGAGAATTTCCTCAAGTCAGCCCAGCAGCAGTTAACCTATAGCGCCGGTTTGCTGGGTCCGCGGTTCGGGAGCGAAAGCGCGCTGCAGGCGGAAGCGCAGCGGCTGCGGCTGCAGACCGACAGCTTTAACTCGGTGATCATCGCCGATGCGCAAGGCCGGGTCCGCGCCACCTCGCCCGACACTCTGCAGCTCAAAGGGCAGCAACTGAAGTCGCCCGGCGCCCTGCAGGCGCTCAGCGAACGGCGGCCCCTGATCAGCCAGCCTTACGTCTCGATTACGGGCAACCTGCTGGTTTTCATCTCCCACCCCATTTTCACCGATAACGGCCGTTACCTGGGGTATGTCGGCGGCACCATTTATCTCAAGCAAAAGAGCATCCTCAACAATCTGCTCGGCGCGCATTATTACCGCGACGACTCCTACCTGTATGTGGTGGATCAGAGCAGGCGGCTGCTGTACCACCCGGACCCCAGCCGGATTGGCAGCGTGGTGGGCAAGAATGCCGTGGTCGATGCCGTCCTGCGCGGCGAAAACGGCGGTCAGCGGGTAATCAACAGCCGGGGCGACGACATGCTGGCCGGCTATGCCGCCCTGCCGGCGGCGGGCTGGGGCGTGGTGGCGCAACGCACGACCGCGGCTACCCTGGCGCCGCTGGACGGCCTGATGCTGGGGGTGCTACGCAATACGCTGCCGATCGCCATCCTGACGCTGCTGTGCGTCTGGTGGCTGGCGCGCCTGATCTCACGCCCGCTGTGGCTGCTGGCCCGGGAGGCGCACGAGATGAATCTTCCGGGCACCTCGGAACGCATCCAGCGCATCCGCTCCTGGTATTTCGAAGCAGCCCAGATCAAGCGCGCGATGCTGGTCGGGACCGGCCTGTTGCAGCAGAAGATCGGCAAGCTCAACCTCGATGTCCAGACCGACCCGATGACCGGCCTGCACAATCGCCGCGGCCTGGCTCTTGCACTGGAAAACTGGCAGGCCGACCAGCGGCCGTTTGCGGCCGTGGCGCTGGACATCGACCACTTCAAGCAGATCAACGACAGCTACGGTCACACTACCGGCGATCAGGTCATCAAGCAACTGGCGCAGCTGATGCGCGGCTGTTCGCGCGATGTCGATGTCCTGTGCCGCACCGGTGGCGAGGAATTCCTAATGCTGCTGCCGGATACCGGCCCTGAAGCGGCTGCCAAGGTGTCCGAGCGTTTGCGGCAACTGGTCGAGCATGCCGACATGCCCGGCGTCGGCCACATCACCATTTCGCTGGGCGTGGCGCACTGGCCGCGCGATGCCGGCGCGGTGGCGCAGGTACTGAAAATCGCCGACGAGGCACTGTACAGAGCCAAGCAGACGGGCCGCAACCGCGTGGTGGTGCAAGCGGCGGCCTGAGGCCTGGTCGGCAGACTGCCTGCGCCGAAAATTGCGCCAATCAGCTGCGGCGCATGCGCGCCATCAGGATTGCGGTTTCCAGATGGGCGACTATCTGGCGGGTTTGCCGCCACGCAATGTGCAACTGGCCGACCGATTCCTGCATCATGCGAAACGCGCCGACGGCCGCTTCCATCGGCGTCGCAGCGCCCAGGCGGGCCGCATCGAGCCGGCTTACCAGCAGTTCAAGAACGTCGCGCTGATCCGGCGGCGCCGCATGCACCGCCTCGCGCAGCAAGTGGCGGCGAAACGCTTCGAAAGCTTCAGGGTCGTCCCGATGCAGCGCCATCATCATGTCAAAATCAGGGAAATGTGGATCGAGACTCATGGCCAGCTCCTTATCATGCTTTTTTGACAAGTTTGCTGTATTTGACGCGCAAGCCTTTGTGACAGGTCAAGGCAAGGCTGAGTTCCGTCGGGAAGGCGTAAAAATCTACTCCTGCTCGGAGCAGAAGCGAGGTCCGAAATTTACCGGACTCGATGCATGCGGAAGCTGCTTATCAGATGAAATAAGCGAGTATTTTTAATACCGCACGAGATATAAGCGGGAACGACTATGTTTTTTCACATACTCCGCTATTTTTAAGAATTTATGAAATTTCCGGGCCAGCGTGCATAGAGTGCAGGAAGTGCATTATCGGCAAAAGCTGCACAGAATTCTTTATGCGCCGCGCACCAAAACCCCAATCGGAGCGCCATGCCCGGCGCCCCGAATTGCGATCAGTTTTTCGGCAATTTGCCGGCCACGCCTTCCACGAAATAATTCATCTTGTTCAGGCTGTCGTCGCTCATCGGGCCTTTTTCGAGCCTGACCTTGCCTTCGTTATCCTTGACCGGACCGTCGAACGGGGTCAACTTGCCGGCGATCATGTCCTTCTCTTTCGCTTGCACGAACTGTTTCACGTCATTGTGCACCGCCGGGCCGTAACCTTCGAGCTTGACGAAACCATCCTTGAGGCCGCCCCAGGTGGCGCTGGTTTTCCAGCTGCCATCGAGTACCGCCTGGGTTTGCTGGGTGTAATACTTGCCCCAGTGATGCGTGACCGCAGCGATCTGCGCCTTCGGACCGAATTTCTTCATGTCCGAATGATAGGCGATTGCATATTTGCCTTTTTCCTCGGCTGCCTGCACCACCGCAGTGGAATCGGTATGGTGCGTGACGACATCGGCACCCTGGCCGATCAGCGTCAGCGCCGCGTCGCGTTCCTTGCCCGGATCGAACCAGCTATTGACCCAAACCACCTTGACTTCGGCTTTCGGATTGACGCTGCGGAAACCGCGCGTGAATGCATTGATGCCTTGCAGCACTTCCGGGATCGGGAACGCGGCAACGTAGCCGGCGACGCCGGTTTTGCTCATTTTTGCGGTCAGCACGCCCGCCAGGTAGCGGCTTTCGTAAAAGCGCGCATTGGCGGTGGCGACGTTGGCGGCGGTCTTGTAGCCGGTCAGATGGACGAATTTCACGTCCGGGAATTGCTTCGCGACTTTCAGCGTCGGGTTCATGAAACCGAACGAAGTGGTGTAAATCAGCTTGCTGCCCTGCTGCGCCAGATCCCGGATCACGCGCTCGGCGTCCGCGCCTTCGGGCACGTTTTCAACCACTTTGGTGGTGATTTTGGAGCCCAGCGATTTTTCCATTTCCTTGCGCGCGATGTCATGCTGGGTAGTCCAGCCGGCTTCGCCGATCGGGCTAACATATACGAAGCCGACCTTCAGTGGCGCAGCATTGGCAGGTGCAGCCGACGCAGATGCCGCGGATGCGACGGCCAGTGCAGTCAATATGCCGCGCGGGATGATTTTGGACATGGTTTTCCTCTACAGTGATTCCCGCTATGTGATGGTGCATCGCCGAGCGGGAGGAGCGGCATATTTTCAGGGGCGCAAATACCATCAGCCGCTATCCGGATTGAAATTCTTGCCCAACGACGCCGGCATGTTGAGCTTGATCCAGTTCGCATTGCGCGAAATCAGCACCAGCACCACGATGGTGGCCAGATACGGCAGCATCGACAGCAATTGCGAAGCGATCGGTACGCCATTGGCCTGGACGTAAAAGGTCAGAATGGTGACGCCGCCGAACAGATAGGCGCCGATTAGCACGCGCGCCGGACGCCAGGTGGCAAAAGTAGTCAGCGCCAGCGCGATCCAGCCGCGTCCGGCCGTCATGCCCTCGACCCATTGCGGCGTGTACACCAGCGACAGAAAAGCCCCCGCCAACCCGCAGCAGGCGCCGCCGAACAACAGCGCGCCAAGCCGGATGCGGCGCACATCGTAGCCCAGCGCATGCGCGGAGGACGGCGACTCGCCGACCGCGCGCAGCACCAATCCGGCACGGCTGCGGTACAGAAACCAGGCGATGGCCGCGCATAGCAGTAGCGACAGATAGACCATCGGGTGCTGGCGAAACAGTGCGCGGCCCAGGAACGGGATGTCTTCCAGCAGCGGGATGCCGGAAGCGACGTTGTGCAAGCTGTTGCCGACATACGCAATGCCGATATACGCGGACGCGCCAGCCCCGAACAGCGACAAAGCCAGTCCGGTTGCATATTGATTGGTGCCGAGCCAGACCGTGAGCCAGGCGAAAAAACCGGCCAGCACCATGCCGGCAGCCGCGCCTGCGACAAAGCCCAGCGCCGGGCTGCCGCTGTGCACCGCGGTGGCGAACCCGATGACCGCGGCCATCAGCATCATGCCTTCGGCGCCGAGATTGACGACCCCGGCCTTTTCATTGATCAACAGGCCGAGCGCGGCCAGCATCAGCGGCGTGCCGGCATTGATCGCTGCGGCGATCAGGGGTGCTAAAGATGCAAAGAATGCGTCCATCAGATCACCTCTAAAAATCGTAGCGAGCGGCCCAAGGTCGGGTCGAGAAGCGCAGTCGTACGACTGTACGGCGAGCATCGCAGACCCGAGATTGGGCTGCGCAGTAGATTGTTAGAGGTGATCATTTGCTCCAGCGGATTTTGTAGTTAATCAGCACGTCGCAGGCCAGCAAGGAAAATAGCAGGATGCCCTGAAACACGCCTGTGATCGCATTGGGCATGCCCAGGCGCGACTGCGACAGTTCGCCGCCGATGTAAAACAGCGCCATGATGAAACTGGAAAAAATCACGCCGACCGGATGCAGACGGCCAACGAAGGCGACGATGATCGCGGCAAAACCGTAGCCGGGCGAAATGGACGGCGTGATTTGGCCGATCGGCCCCAGCACTTCGGACACTCCGGCCAGACCGGCCAGCGCGCCGCAGATCAGCATCGAAGTCCACAACGAGCGGCGCGACGAAAAGCCCGCATAACGCGCGGCCAGCGGCGCCGCGCCGCCGACCTGGATGCCGTAGCCGGCAACGCTCTTACTGAGAAACAGCCAACCGGCCAGCGCCGCCGCCAGCGCCAGCACAATCCCCAGATGCAATCGCGTGCCCTGCAGCACGATCGGCAGCAGGAAATCATCGGAAAACATTTTCGACTGCGGAAAGTTGAAGCCTTCCGGGTCCTTCAGCGCCCCGTGCACCAGGAAGCTCAGCAGCAATTGGCCGACATACACCAGCATCAGCGACACCAGGATTTCATTGGCATTGAAGCGGTCGCGCAGGAATGCGGTAATTGCCGCCCATGCCATGCCGCCCAGCATCCCGGCCAGCAAGACCAGGGCGATGATCGCGGCGCCGCCGCTGGTACCGCTGCCGTCATCGAAATACAGCGCGACCGCACCGCCTGCTGCCGCGCCGACCACCAGTTGCCCTTCGGCGCCGATATTGAAGACATTGGCGCGAAAGCAGATCGCCAGCCCGACCGCTATCAGCAAGAGTGGCGCGACCTTGATGCCGACTTCGGACCAGCCGCGCAGATCGGTGAGCGGTTCCAGGAAGAAAATCGACAAGCCGTCAACCGGATTCTTGCCCAGCGTCATGAACAGCAGCCCGCCACACAACACGGTCAGCGCCAGCGCCAAGAGCGGCGACAGCCAGGACATCAGCGTGGACGGATTGGCGCGCGCTTCCAGTCTCAGCCCCCGCCGCAATTGCAGCTTAGCCATGCGCGGTCTCCTCGTGCCCGGTCCACAGGCCGCTCATCCACTGCCCGATCAGGGCTAGCGTGGCGTCGGATGTTGCAATCGATGGCGACATCCGGCCTTTGGCCAAGACGACCAGCCGGTCGGAAATTTCAAACAATTCGTCGAGCTCCTCTGAAATTATCAATACTGCGCAGCCGGCATCGCGCAACGCGACCAGTTCGGCCCGGATTTGGGCGGCAGCGCCGACATCGACACCCCAGGTCGGTTGCGCGACGATCAACACCTTGGGGCCGCGCATGATTTCGCGGCCGACGATGTATTTTTGCAAATTGCCGCCTGATAAGCTGCGTGCCACCGCTTGCGGCCCGGCTGCCTTGACCTTGAAGCGCTTGATCACGTCGGCAGCGCGCTTGACCAGCACGCTGGTGCGAATCAGGCCGAAACGGATCGTCGCCGGCGTTTGCAGCGTCAGCAGCACGTTGTCGGCCAGCGACATATCGGGCACCGCACCGCGTCCGAGACGCTCTTCCGGCACGAAGCCGAGTCCATAGCGGCGACGCAGGCCGGGCGGCAGGTTGCCCACTGGCCGTTCCTGCAGCACGATGGCCCCCTTGTCCGGACGCTGATCCTCGCCCGACAGCGCAGCCAGCAATTCCTGCTGGCCGTTGCCGGAAATGCCGGCCACGCCGAGCACTTCGCCGGCGCGCACGTCAAAACTGATATCGGACAAGGCGATTGCGAACGGATGGCTCTTTGCCAACGACAACTGCCTGACCGCCAGCATGGTCGGGCCCGGTGCGCGCGCCTGGCGCTGCACGATCGGCGGCTCGGCGCCGATCATCAGGCGCGACAGGCTGGCTGCAGTCTCGGTGCGCGGATCGCAAACGCCGGTATTTTTGCCGCCGCGCATCACCGTACAGGTATGACAGAGCGCGCGAATCTCGTCGAGCTTGTGGCTGATGTACAAAATGCTGCAACCTTCGGCAGCCAGCTGGCGCAGGGTCTCGAACAGGGTTTCGACCGCTTGCGGCGTCAGCACAGAAGTCGGCTCGTCGAGAATCAGCAATTGCGGCTTGGCCAGCAGCGCGCGCACGATTTCGACGCGCTGGCATTCGCCGACCGACAACGTGTGCACATGGCGCTGCGGTTCCAGCTCGAGCCCGTATTGGGCCGCTGTACGGGAAATGCGTTGCGCCAGTTCGTCCAGCTTGGTGTCCTTTGGTAAGCCGAGAGCGATGTTTTCGGTCACGGTCAAGGTATCGAACAGCGAAAAATGCTGGAATACCATCGCAATGCCGAGTTCGCGCGCCTGCGCCGGATTGGCGATATGGACTTCGCGCCCGTTCCATACTACCTGGCCCGCATCGGGCTTGACCGCGCCGTAAATGATTTTCATCAACGTCGATTTACCGGCACCATTTTCGCCCAATACCGCATGGATTTCACCCGGCTTGACGATCAGATCGATGCCGTCGTTGGCCACCACCGACGGGTAGCGCTTGGTGATATGGTGCAGTTCAAGGCGATTGATCATGGTTTGGACGGCTTGTGAAAAATATTTTTATTGCACAAAGCAACGCGGCAATATTGCGCAAGGGCGCTATTTTATTCCAGATGCAGGGCATTAGAATGCAGATATAGCGTCATCGCGTACGGATGCTAACCTTAACGCAGTCATACCAAGTGGAATCGCCATGTCCGAAGCCATCCTTTTTTACCATCACGGCGCAATCCAGAGCGTACAGGAGTGCGCGCCAACCCGCACCATCCTCCAATACCTGCGCGAAGACCTGCATTGCACAGGCAGCAAGGAAGGCTGCGCGGAAGGCGATTGCGGCGCCTGCACGGTCGTCATCGGCGAACTGCAAGGCGGCGAACTGGTGCTGAAAACGGTCAATGCCTGCATCCAGTTCATGCCGACGCTGGACGGCAAGGCGTTATTTACCGTTGAAGACCTGAAGCAGGCCGACGGCAGCCTGCATCCGGCGCAGCAGGCGATGGTCGACTGCCACGGCTCGCAATGCGGCTTCTGCACGCCGGGTTTCGTGATGTCGCTGTGGAGCTTGTACCTGCAGCGCGAAGGCCGGCCGGATGCGCCGGCGCGCCGGGACATCGACACTGCGCTGTCCGGCAACCTGTGCCGCTGCACCGGCTACCGGCCGATCATCGCCGCCGCCCAGCGCATGGGCCAGCTGCCGGCGGTCCAGTTCGATCGGGCGGCGGTGGCGGCTGCGCTGCACACGCTGCAGCGCGACCAGACGTTTTCATACAGCCACAACGGCCAGGCCTTCGTCGCGCCGCGCACGCTGGCGCAGCTGGTCGCCGCGCGCCAGACCTATCCGGATGCAAGGATCCTGGCCGGCGCCACCGACATCGGGCTGTGGGTCACCAAGCAATTGCGCGATCTCGGCGATTTGATCTACATCGGCCAAGTGACCGAACTGCAGGCGGTGACCGAACAGGACGGCTGGTTGATCATCGGCGCCGGCGTCACGCTGAACGACGCGTATGCGGCGCTGTGTCGCCATTACCCGGATGAGCTGGCGGAACTGTGGCAGCGCTTCGCGTCGGAGCCGGTGCGCAACGCCGGCACGCTGGGCGGCAACGTCGCCAACGGCTCGCCGATCGGCGACTCGATGCCGTTCCTGATCGCGCTCGGCGCCGAAATCGTGCTGCACGGCGGCGCTAGCCAGCGCACGCTGGCGCTGGAAGATTTCTACCTCGGCTACCAGAAAAATGCGCTGCAGGCCGGCGAATTCGTCGCCGCGCTGCGGGTGCCGCTGCCGCAGGCCGGGCTGCATTTCCGCACCTACAAGCTGGCGAAACGCTTCGACCAGGACATTTCGGCAGTCTGTGCGGCGTTTGCGATCACACTCGACGGCGACACGATACGCAGCGCGCGCATCGCGTTCGGCGGCATGGCCGCCACGCCAAAACGCGCAGCAAAAGCCGAAACCACGCTGCAAGGCCGGCCGTGGGTTGAAGCTACTTTGCAGGCGGCGATCGCGGCGCTGGCGCAGGATTACGCGCCGCTGTCCGACCTGCGCGCGTCGGATACATACCGGATGAAGGTAGCGCAAAACCTGCTGCGCCGCTTCTGGCTGGAAACGCGGCCGGATTCACCGTTGCCGCCGCAGGCGCTCAATGTATTCTTCAAGGAAGCGCGATGAAGCAGCAAACCGATGCCTTTCCGACGCCAGACGCTACCGGCTGGACCGAAGTCGGCCGTCCGCATCCGCACGAATCCGCACTGCTGCACGTGCTGGGCGAAGCGACCTACACCGACGACCTACCGGAGCTACACGGCACGCTGCATGCGGCGCTGGGCCTGTCGGAAAAGGCGCATGCCAGGATCCTGACTATCGATCTGGAAGCGGTCAAAGCCGCGGCCGGCGTGGTCGCGGTGCTGACCGCGGCCGACATCCCCGGCGTCAACGACTGCGGCCCTATCGTCCACGGCGACGACCCGATCCTGGCCGACGGCCTGATGCAGTATGTCGGCCAGCCGCTGTTCGCGGTGATCGCCGCCAGCCACGAGCTGGCGCGGCGCGCCGCGCGCCTGGCGAAAATTACCTATGCAGAATTGCCGGCGATCCTGACCCCGCAGGCGGCGCGCGCCGCAGAGTCCTACGTGCTGCCGCCGATGCGCCTGCAGCGCGGCGATGCGGCCAAGGCGCTGGCAAGTGCACCGCAGCGCGTGAAGGGCACGCTGGAAGTCGGCGGCCAGGAGCATTTTTATCTCGAAGGCCAGGTTTCGTACGCGATCCCGCAGGAGCAGCAAGGGATGCTGCTCCTGTGCTCGACCCAGCATCCGAGCGAGATGCAACGTGTGATCGCGCAGGCGCTGGACTTGCCGGCGCACAACATCCGTGTCGAATGCCGGCGCATGGGCGGCGGCTTCGGCGGCAAGGAATCGCAATCGGCGCTGTGGGCGGCGGTCGCGGCCATCGCCGCGCACCGGCTGCAGCGCCCGGTCAAGCTGCGCGCCGACCGCGACGACGACATGCTGGTGAGCGGCAAGCGCCACTGCTTCTATTACGAATACGAAGTCGGCTTCGATGCGTCCGGCCGCATCCTCGCGGCCAAAGTGGAGATGGTCTTGCGCGCCGGCTTCTCGGCCGATCTGTCGGGCCCGGTCGCGACCCGCGCGGTATGCCATATCGACAATGCGTATTACCTGTCGGATGTCGACATCCGCGCGCTGTGCGGCAAAACCAACACCCAGTCGAATACCGCGTTCCGCGGCTTCGGCGGGCCGCAGGGCGCGCTGGCGATCGAATACGCGATCGACGACATCGCGCGCACGCTGGGCCTCGATGCGCTGGCGGTGCGCAAAATCAATTTCTACGGCCGCGACGACGCCGAAGGACGCAACGTCACGCCATACGGCCAGACCGTCGAGGACAACGTGCTGCCCGAACTGCTGGCCGAACTGGAAGCCAGCAGCGCCTATTGCGAGCGGCGCGGCGCGACCCGCGCGTTCAACGCCGCCAGCCCGGTGCTGAAGAAGGGCATCGCGCTGACGCCGGTCAAGTTCGGCATCGCGTTCAACGTCACCCACCTGAACCAGGCCGGCGCGCTGGTGCACGTGTATCTGGACGGCTCGGTGCTGGTCAACCACGGCGGCACCGAGATGGGCCAGGGCGTCAACACCAAGGTCGCGCAGGTGGTCGCGCACGAACTCGGGATCGGTCTGGCGCGGGTGCGCTGCAGCGCGACCGACACCGGCAAGGTCGCCAACACATCGGCCACCGCCGCCTCCACCGGCGCCGACCTGAACGGCAAGGCTGCGCAGCACGCGGCAGGCCAGATCCGCGCGCGGCTGGCGGCGTTTGCGGCCTTGCACTACGGCGGCGCTGCGGCTGACGCGCGCTTCGCCGGAGATCTGGTCACGATCAACGGCCACAGCATCGCGTTTGCCGAACTGGTGCAGCAAGCGTATCTGGCGCGGGTCCAGCTGTGGTCGGACGGCTTCTACGCGACGCCCGGCCTGCACTGGGATGCGGCCAGCATGAAAGGCCATCCGTTTTCGTACTTCTGCTACGGCGCGGCGGTGTCCGAAGTGATCATAGATACCTTGACCGGCGAATGGAAGCTGCTGCGCGCCGACCTGCTGTACGACGTCGGCAATTCGCTCAATCCGGCGATCGACATCGGCCAGGTCGAAGGCGGCTTCATCCAGGGCATGGGCTGGCTGACCACCGAACAGCTGGTGTGGAATGCCGACGGCAAATTGATGACGCATGCGCCGTCGACCTACAAGATCCCGGCGATCTCGGACTGCCCGGAGGATTTCCGCGTCAAGCTGTTCGATAACATCAATGAAACCGACAGCATCCACCGCTCGAAGGCGGCCGGAGAACCGCCGCTGCTGCTGGCGTTCTCGGTCTTCTTCGCGATCCGCGACGCGATCGCCAGCGTCGCCGACTACCGGATCAACCCGCCGCTGAACGCCCCGGCGAGCTGCGAGGAAATCCTGAAGTCGGTGGAAGCAGTCGCTGCCGCCGCGCCATTACCCCCTCTCCCGCGTGCGGGAGAGGGGGGCTGCTCAGCATGATGCCCACAAACTGGCTGCAAGCACTGACAACTCTGGATATCCCCGCGGTCCTGGTCACCGTCGCGCAAGCCGAAGGCTCGTGCCCGCGCGAAGCCGGCGCCAAGATGCTGGTCACCGCCGGCGCACAATACGACACCATTGGCGGCGGCCATCTGGAATTGCAAGCCTGCGCAATCGCGCGCGAGATGCTGCGCCTGCCGGCCGGCACGCCGGTCGCGGAATGCCGGCTGCAGCGGCTGGCGCTCGGCCCCAGCCTCGGCCAGTGCTGCGGCGGCGTCGTACATTTGGCGTTCGAGCGCATCGGCTCGAACACCGCTTGGCTGATGTTGTCCGACCGATTGCAGCAGGGACAGGACAGCTGGCGCCTGCTGGCGCTGGACGATGGTGCCGCTGTCACGCCGGCCGCGCTGGCCGCGCTGCTCGATCCGGATGCAGTGCCGCTGCACGGCGCTGCGCCCGAGTTCCAGCCGGCGCTGGACGCCAACCCGAGCAACCGGCTTCAATGCGATGCCGCCGGCAGGCGCTGGCTGGTCGATGCCTGCCTTGCGCCGCGTCCGCATCTGCTGCTGTTCGGCGCCGGCCATGTCGGCGCGGCGCTGGTGCGTGCGCTGGCCGAGCTGCCGTGCCGCGTAACCTGGATCGATGCCCGCGAGGAGCTGTTCCCTGCCGCGATCCCTGCCAACGTGCAGATCGAAGCGACCGACACGCCCGAAGTGCTGATCGACGCCGCCGCGCCCGACAGCTGCTTTCTGGTGATGACGCATGAACATGCGCTGGACCAGCACCTGAGCGAACAGATCTTGCGCCGCATCGAGCGGCGCGACGACGTGCAATGGTTCGGCCTGATCGGCTCCGCCACCAAGCGCGCGCAATTCCCTCACCGTCTGCAGCAGCGCGGGATCACACCGGCAACCCTGGCGCGCATCGTGTGCCCGATCGGCCTGCCAGGCATCAAAGGCAAGCAACCGGCGGTGATCGCCGCCTCGGTTGCCGCGCAATTGCTACAGATATGGGATAAGGCAAGCGATTGACAATACCGTAGACGGCAGGCCGGTAAATAGCAGCCATACAAGGCAGCAATAAAAGGGAGGAAGAAAGCTGATGCGGCAATGATCCGCCCTCCAGCAAAAAAGGCGGCCGCTATTTTCGCATTAAGCCCAGAACCAATGTCACCAGGAAAATGACAACGAAGACAACAAACAGTATTTTTGCGATTTCAGCAGCACCTGCGGCAATTCCTCCAAAACCGAAAACGGCGGCAATAATGGCAATTACAAAAAATATAGCAGCGTAACGCAACATGATGCCTCTCCTTTTTAGACCGGACCAATATGCAATTCCGAAATCAGAAAAAATGCACGGCAACATCCATGAACACTACTTTTTCATCTTAGATATACGGTTCCTGAAGATATTGACCTCTATCAAACTGGCCTATCAATTCCAAGATTAAAAACAAGTTTCGGCACCGCAGTACCTATCGATCGAAGGCCGGTACGGCGTTCGGAATCGCTATAATCGCAACCCCGGCCAGCATCACAAAGAACTGCAATGAACGCTGCGCGGTTTTGGCACCCCCCAAGGCCGCCAGGCATTTTGCGTAAATATTGCACTACAAGGAACAATGCATGTCCACCGCCCAGCAACCCGCGCTGCAAGCCTACCGCGCCAGCATTTTGCATTTTCACGCCGATCCCGCAGTCGACAACGATGCGACGCAATGGCATGAAGACGGCTTGCTGATCGTCAGGGAGGGCCGGATCGAGGCCGCCGGCGATTATGCGCAACTGCATGCCAGCCTGCCGCCGGATACGGCGGTGACCGATTATCGCGGCAAGTTGATCGTGCCCGGCTTCATCGACACCCATCTGCATTTCCCGCAGACCGACATCATCGCGTCCCCCGCGCCGGGCCTGCTGCCGTGGCTGGAGCAATACACATTCCCGGCCGAGCGCCGCTTTGCCGAGCCGGAACATGCGGCCGAAGTGGCCGAATTCTTCCTCGACCAGCTGCTGCGCTGTGGCACCACGACCGCGATGGTGTATTGCACCGTGCATCCGGAATCGGCGGAAGCGTTTTTCAGCGCGAGCGAAAAACGCAACCTGCGCATGGTGGCCGGCAAGGTGTTGATGGACCGCAACTGCCCGGAATTCCTGCGCGACACGGCCGAGGGCGGCGCGCGCGACACCGAAGACCTGATCCGGAAATGGCACAAACGCGGCCGCCAACTAGTCGCGATCACGCCGCGCTTCGCGCCGACCTCAACGGACGCGCAGCTGCAGCTGGCCGGCGAACTGGCGCGCGCCTATCCGGACACCTATATCCAGACCCACGTCGCCGAAAGCACCGACGAAGTCGCGTGGGTCAAACAGTTGTTTCCCAGTGCGCGCAGCTATCTGGACGTGTACGACCGGGTCGGCCTGCTGCGCCCGCGCGCGATGTACGGCCACGGCATCTGGCTCGACGATGCCGACTTCAGGCGCATGGCTGAAACCCAAGCTGCGATTGCGGTCTGCCCGACTTCGAACCTGTTCCTCGGCAGCGGCCTGTTCGATTTCGCGCGGGCCGACGCCGCGCGGGTGCCGCTGTCGCTGGCCACCGACGTCGGCGGCGGCACCTCGTTTTCGATGCTGCAGACGATGAACGAGGCGCTCAAGGTCGCGCGCATGGGCGGTACCGCGCTGTCGGCGCTGCGCATGTTCTACCTGGCCACGCTGGGCGCGGCGCGCAGCATGCAGCTGGAAGGCACGATCGGCAGCTTTGCGCCCGGCACCGAAGCCGATTTCATCGTGCTCGACCCGCAAGCAACGCCACTGCTGGCGCGCCGTACCGCACGCACCGGCAGCCTGGAGGAATTGCTGTTCGCATTTGCGCTGCTGGGCGACGACCGCAGCGTCGCCGCGACCTATGCGGCCGGATGCAACGTGCATCAGCGCGAGATCTAAAAACAAGCGCTGGCGTTGCCCATGGCGACGTGCGGAAATTTGCCAGACGGGTTCAGAGAACCTGCATATACTCGCAATTGTATTTACGTTATCCGCAGTAAAAATATGCGGATACATAGCGTTTTTATAATATACCCCCCTATTTCATTCACATCAAAAACAAACCTTGTCAGCATAAATGCCGTAATCCGGCATGGGCGGTTTGCTGCTGTCTTTAAGCTGGATCGTCATGCAGGATCGGTGCTCGGATCAAAAACGGGATTGCAGTACCGTCACGCACCGCAATCCCGTTTTTCCGCAACAAAAAGTATCTATATTGTAATAAAATTCGCCGCAGATCGGATTGCCTAGAGTAAAGTTGCATTGCAAGCTGATGCCCTACACCCCCCCCAAAGCTGCCTGGCTTGGGCTATGCGTAACCAAGGATTTATGCCAAGAATATTTACCCGTCATCGTTACTGGGTACCGCATATCGCCGCATGGCTGGCAGTGGCGTTATTGATTGCAGCCGTCTGGTTGCACGTTTATTCCCTGATCGAAACAGACCACGCCCGAGCCATAGCCGAGACCAATGGCGATCTCTCCAACCTGACCAGGGTGACGCAGGAGCATGCGCAGCGCACCTTCCGCAACGCCGATCAGGCGTTGCGTTTCATCAAGGCCGGATATGAAGCCGTCGGGGACCGGCTCGACCTGAAAACAATGATGGCGCAAGGCGTGATCGATGCCGGCATCTTCAATCAAGTCGGCGTAATCGGTGCCGATGGCACATTTCGACTGAGCAACCTCCCGATCAATAACAGCACGAACCTGTCAGACCGTGCGCATTTCACTACGCATATAGCAGCGGACACGCAGGAATTATTCATTTCGAAACCGCTTGTCGGACGCGTAACGGGCAAATGGTCGATTCAGCTGTCGCGTCGCATCAATCGCCGGGATGGCAGTTTTGGCGGAGTGGCGGTGGTATCGCTTGACCTGAATTATTTCACGCGTTTTTATGGCGATCTGAATCTGGGCCAGCGTGGTTCGATGGCGATGCTCGGGCTCGATGGCATCATTCGCGCCAACCGCACCGGCTCCAACGAACACTTTGGCATCGATGCATCATCGTCTCCGCTGTTTGCGCATCTGCGCCAGGGGCAGCAGAGCGGCACCTTTAGAGCCGCATCAATATTGGATGGCATCGAGCGCCTCTTTTTTTTCAGACAGGTAACGCCTTACGCAATTGTGACCGTGGCGGGAATCGCCACCCAGGACGCGTTTGCCGCGCACAATCGCGCCAAAACTGCACTGCTTCTGGAGGCCTCCTTGGCCACGTTGCTATTGCTCACTCTGAGCATGGTTTTTTCGATTTATCACCGGCGGGTACAGCGCGATATCACGGAGCGCAAACGGGCCGCGCAACAATTGGCCGATAGCGAACAGCGCATGGAACTGGCGCTCAATGGCGCCGATCTGGGCTTGTGGGATTGGCATATCCCGAGCGGAGAATTCACCCATAACCTGCGTATGGCGAGCATGCTGGGCTACGGCATCGATGCACCTGAAATGACTTCGCAGCTATTCGCATCGCTGCTGCATCCGGATGACTGGCCGCAAGTCAGGGCTGCGCTGCACCCGCATCTGCGGGGTGAAACGCCGATGTTCGAAGTGGTGCACCGCCTGCGCCACCATAATCAGCAGTGGATCAGTCTGCTGGCACGCGGCAAGGTAGTCGAGCGCGATGCGCATGGCCGCGCAGTACGCATGGTCGGCACCGACCTCGATATCACTGAAAAAGCTTTGGCAGAACAACAATTGCGGATTGCCGCCGCTGCCTTCGAATCCCAGCAAGGGATGTTCGTCACCGATGCCCATCGGATGATCCAGCGCGTCAACCGCGCGTTCACCGCAATCACCGGCTACAGCGCCGCAGATGCAGTGGGCCAAACGCCCCGGATGCTCAGTTCCGGCCTGCACGATGCTGCCTTCTATGCGGAGATGCAGGAGAGCATAACGTGCAACGGATCCTGGCAAGGCGAAATCTGGAACCGTCGCAAGAACGGCGAGATATATCCGCAATGGCTCACCATTACCGCAGTGCAAAATTCCAAGGCCAAGATCAGCCACTACGTTAGCACGCTGACAGACATTACCAGCCGCAAGGCAGCGGAAAATGAAATCAGGCAACTGGCCTTTTTCGATCCTTTGACCGGGCTGCCCAACCAGCGCTTATTGCTGGATCGGGTGCAGCAGGCGCTGATGGCCAGCGAGCGTAACGGACAGGGAGGCGCATTGCTGTTTGTCGATCTCGACAACTTCAAGATGGTCAACGATACCCTCGGCCATGACAAGGGCGACTTGCTGCTGCAGCAGGTGGCGCAACGCGTGGCTGCCTGCGTGCGCGAAGGCGATACCGTGGCGCGCCAGGGCGGCGACGAGTTCGTGGTGATGCTGGAAAACCTGAGCGCAGCGCCGCAGGAAGCCGCCGCCCAAGCCGAATTGATCGGAGAAAAAATCCTCGCCGCGCTGAATCAGGCGTATCTGCTGGCGGACCATGTCTACCATAGCACTGCCAGCATCGGCGTGAGCCTGTTCAATCATCAGCACAACAGCGTAGAAGAACTGCTGCAGCGTGCCGATCTCGCGATGTACGAAGCCAAATCGGCAGGACGCAATGCGCTGCGCTTCTTTGATCCCGACATGCAGGCTGCTGTCACCGCGCGCGCCACTCTCGAAGCAGACTTGCGTCAAGCGCTGCAACACCGGCAGTTCCGTCTCTACTACCAACCGCAAGCGGACCAGAACGGGCGCATCGCGGGTGCGGAAGCCTTGCTGCGCTGGCAGCATCCGCAACGCGGCTTGCTGTTGCCGGCTGAATTCCTGCCGCTGGCAGAAGAGTCTGGACTGATCCTGCCGCTGGGCAAATGGGTATTGGAAACCGCCTGCGCCCAGCTCGGAGAATGGGCAAACCAGCCCGCAATGGCGCATCTGACGCTGGCAATCAATATCAGTGCGCGGCAACTGCATCAACCGGACTTTGTGGAACAGGTACTGGCTACGCTGACCCGTTACGACGCCAATTCGAAACGGCTCAAGCTGGAACTGACTGAACACTTGCTGCTGAAAGACATCGAAGCCAGCATGGAAAAAATGCAATTATTGAAAGCGTGCGGCGTTCAATTCGCATTGGATGATTTTGGCGCCGGTTATTCCTTCCTGTCTTACCTGAAGCGCCTGCCGCTGGATCAACTCAAGCTCGACTTATCCTTTGTGCGCGGAGCGCTGACCGAACCGGACGATGCCATCATCACCGTTGCGATTGTGGCCTTGGCGCGAAGCCTGGGGCTGGGCGTCATCGCGGAAAGGGTCGAAACCGAAGCACAGCGCCAGTTCCTGATCAAACACGAATGTCCTGCATATCAGGGCACCCTGTTCAGCAAGCCGCTGGCGCTGGCGGAATTCGAACAATTCCTGCACCAGTGCGAAGTGTGATCGCACCGATGCAGGCCATTGATGCTGACTTGATACTGCTTACGCCAGCAACCGTTGCAACACATACGGCAAGATGCCGCCGTTGGTGATGTAGTCGACCTCGATCGGGGTATCGATGCGCAACAGCAACTGACAATGCTGCGTGCTGCCATCCTTGCGGTGAATCGCCAGCGTCACGTCTTGTTGCGGCTGCAGGACGCCGGCAAGGCCCAGAATATCGAAGCTTTCATCTCCCTGAATGGCCAGCGACTGTACGCTGTCGCTGCCTTTGAACTGCAACGGCAGCACGTTCATGCCGACCAGGTTGGAGCGGTGGATGCGTTCGAAACTGCGGGCAATCACCGCCTTCACGCCGAGCAGCTGGGTGCCTTTGGCGGCCCAGTCGCGCGATGAACCGCTGCCGTATTCTTCCCCGGCGAACACCAGCGTCGGCACCCCGGCTGCGATGTACTGCATCGCGGCATCGTAGATCGACATTGGCGTAGCATCGGGCTGGTGCAACGTTATTCCGCCCTCGGGGCGCGCGCCGTCGGCGGCAGGCGGGATCAGCAAATTCTTGATGCGTACATTGGCGAAGGTGCCGCGCACCATCACGTCGTGATTGCCGCGCCGCGATCCGTAACTGTTGAAGTCCGCGTGCGCGACCCCGTGCGCCTGCAGATAGCGGCCGGCCGGCGAGTCGAATTTGATTGAACCGGCCGGGCTGATGTGGTCGGTGGTCACGGAGTCGCCGAAGATGCCGAGCGCGCGCGCGCCGATAATTTCCCCGGCCTGCGCCGCAGCAGTGCCGAAGCCTTCAAAAAATGGCGGCTCTGCGATATACGTCGATTTTTCCCACGAATACATATCACCGACCGGGGCGGCGATGCCGTTCCAGAGTGGATTGTCCTGGGTAAAATCCGCATACAGCCGCTGATACATGGCGGGGTCGGTTGCGTATTTTTGCACTGCGGCGATATCTTCTGCGCTCGGCCAAATGTCTTTCAGATACACCGGCAAACCGTCCTTGCCCTGCCCCAGCGGCTCGTGTTCCAGATCCAGGTTGACGCGTCCGGCAATCGCGAACGCCACCACCAGCGGCGGGCTCATCAGAAAATTGGCTTTGATATTCGCATGGATGCGGGCCTCGAAATTGCGGTTGCCCGACAGCACTGCCGCACAGATCAAGTCGCGGTTGATGACCACTTCTTCCAGGCAGGTATCGAGCGGACCGCTATTGCCGATACACGTGGTGCAACCATAAGCGACCAGCCCGAATCCCAGCTGTTCCAGGTAGGACAGCAAGCCGGCGTTGCGCAGGTATTCGGTCACCACGCGCGAACCGGGCGCCAGCGAAGTCTTGATATGCGGCTGAACCGTCAAGCCGCGTTCCACCGCATTTTTGGCCAGCAGGCCGGCTGCCAGCAGTACGCCGGGATTGGAGGTATTGGTGCAGGAAGTGATCGCAGCGATCAACACATCGCCGTGGCCGAGATCGGCATAGCGGCACACCACCGCATCGGTCGAGGTTGCGGTCGGCGTCGGGTGATCGTCGATCATTTCGACTTCGCTGCGCGTCATGCGCGGCGCCGTATGTTGATCGCCGCCGCCAGCCGATGGTCCGGTGCCCGGATCGAGCACGAAACGGGTCGGATGACGCTGCCCCAGCTGCGCGGCATCTTTGCCAAAACCGCCCTGCTCGACCGGCGCCACGCACAGCGCATCGAACTTTGCTCCCAGTTCGGGCAGCGCGATGCGGTCCTGCGGCCGCTTCGGGCCCGCCACTGAAGGCGTGATGCCGGGCAAATCCAGCGACAGCGTGATGCTGTAATCGATCTCGCCCGCTTGCGGCACCCCATACAATCCCTGCGCCTTGAAGTAGCTCTGGAATGCATCCACTTCTTCCTTGCTGCGCCCGGTCATCGTCAAATACGCGACTGCGGCATCGTCGATCGGGAAAAATCCTATGGTCGCGCCATACTCGGGCGCCATATTGCTGATAGTGGCCCGGTCCGGCACCGACAGTGAAGCCACGCCATCGCCGAAAAATTCGACAAACTTGCCGACCACCTTGGCGCTGCGCAGCAATTCTGTCACCGTCAGCACCAGATCGGTTGCAGTCACGCCGGGGGCCAGTTTTCCGGTCAGATGCACGCCTACCACATCCGGCGTCAGCAAATACAAGGGCTGGCCGAGCATCGCGGCCTCGGCTTCGATGCCGCCGACGCCCCAACCGACCACACCGATGCCGTTGATCATCGTCGTATGCGAGTCGGTGCCGACCAACGTGTCAGGGTAATACACGCCTTCTTTTTGCCACACGCCGCGTGCCAGATATTCCAGATTGACCTGATGCACGATACCGATGCCGGGCGGCACCACCTTGAAGGTATCGAATGCCTGCATACCCCATTTCAGGAACTGGTAACGCTCGCTGTTGCGCTGAAATTCAATTTCCATATTGCGCCGGAATGCATCCGGCGTATTGTAATAATCGACCTGCACCGAATGGTCCACCACCAAGTGCACCGGCACCAGCGGTTCGATCAGATTCGGATCGCGGCCGAGCTTGGCCGCCGCGCCGCGCATCGCCGCCAGATCGCACAGCAGCGGCACGCCGGTAAAGTCCTGCAGCACGATGCGTGCGACCACGAACGGAATTTCATCCTGGCGCGGCGCGTTCGGTTGCCACGCGGCGAGTTGGCGTATATGGTCTTGCGTGACACTCCTGCCGTCGCAATTGCGCAACACCGATTCCAGCACGATGCGCAACGATACCGGCAAGCGGCTGATGCGCCCCAGACCGGCCGCTTCCAGTGCCGGCAAACTGTAAAAACCGGCCTTGCCCGTAGCGGGGATATCGAAAGATTGAAAACTGTCGAACAGGTTATGGCGCATCGCATTCTCCTTGGGGACGATTGATTTAGCCTGAAATTCGGGCCGATTGGCACAGCACAGAAATGCGTGACACGCCGGGCTGCAGGGAGCAAATACCCGCAGTTGCACTATGGCCGGGTGCGCCTGGCTGGCCCAGTTGGCCGATGGTGTGCCAATAGCATAGGGTCAGTGTAATCCATCAAGCAATAATTGACAGTTCACAAATCAGGCAGAAAAAACCCGCGCAATATCGCCTGCCCTGGCAACGCATGCGCAGCGAAATCGGCTTTTTCACGATCACCCGTAGCCGTGAAAAGATCTCGGTTACAGACCTTTACATTTTATAAACATCGTTATTATTCAAACACTTAACCTAAAAATTCTTCCGGTCTACCGCTGTTGCCGCGGCCATCGACTGAACTTGTTTCAATCAAGCATCTCTGAATTTACGCATTCACGATGCTTTTATTGACTACAGGAGTTTTGCATGACTTTCACAAAAAACATTCGCACACTTTCTTTTGTATTGGCAGCATCGGTATCTTCTCTTGCACTGGCACAGGGATTGACGACAAACGTAGGAGCCGGCACCCAGATCGGCGTGGGCAGCGTTGCAGTGCCTGCGGTACCTGCCATACCTGCTGTGCCTGCTGTACCTGCAAGTGGGCAAGCGGGCGTACAGGCAGAAGCTTCAACCAATATCGGTAGCAATACAGCGGCCGACGCAGCGAGCAACAACCGTTTGGAAAGCAGTGCCGGCGGCGCAACTGCGGAATCAGCGAAGGCTGGGATGAATGCGGGTTTGCATACGGATTCTGCGGCCGCAGCCAATGTGCGCGACGCGGCAGCGCTGGCAGCAAAATCGAAGCACGCCAGAATCCCCGCCAACAAAAAGCTGGAACTGGAAGCCAAAGCGAAAGCCAAGGCCGAAAAATAATACGCACTGCGCGTGCTTTTCGCGCATCAAATATTACGTCCAGTAAACGGCCGTTCAAGGTAGTGCTCCCTATGCGTGCGTGCATCGGGAGGCTGGAAAAATTCAGCGCATTGTCAGCGCTTCAATGCGTATTTTCAGTCTTCCAGCGTGCGCGATCCAATCCCCCTACAATGACTCGCATGTCTTCTACACATTCTCATTGACCTGAAGGAGCACTTCATGAAAACCCTGCAGGTGGATGTTGCGGTCATCGGTGCCGGCAGCGCCGGGCTGGCCGCTTATCGGGCGGCCAAAGCGCACGGCAAACGGGTAGTGCTGATCGAAGGCGGCGCCTACGGCACCACGTGCGCGCGGGTCGGGTGCATGCCCAGCAAGCTCTTGATTGCCGCCGCCGAAACCGCGCATGCGATCAGCGACGCCGCGGCATTCGGCGTGCATGGCGGCGCGTTGCGCATCGACGGTCGGGAAGTGATGGCGCGGGTGCGCAGCGAGCGCGACCGCTTCGTCGATTTCGTGCTGGACGGCGTCGATAAAATCCCGGTCACGCAGCGGCTCCGTGGCCAAGCCAGCTTCATCGCCGCCCATCGCTTGCAGGTCGGCTTGCATACCGAAGTGACGACCGAGCGGATCGTGATTGCCGCCGGTTCCAGTGCGCAAATTCCGCAGCAATTCGCCGCCTTGGGTGCGCGCGTGCTCACCAGCGACGATGTATTCGCGTGGGAAGATTTACCCGATTCGGTGGCGGTGATCGGCACTGGCGCAATCGGCCTTGAACTCGGCTTGGCGCTGCACCGATTGGGCGTGCGGGTCGCGCTGTTCGGTCGCGACGACCGTCTGGCGCAATTGCAGGATCCGGCAGTAAATACGTGCGCGATCGAATGCCTGGGAGCAGAACTGGATTTGCGCTTGCGCACCGAAATCGTATCCGCGCAAATGGATGGCGATACCGTTCTGCTGTCCAGCCGCGACAGCGACGGCAATCAGCGCTGCGAGCATTATCGCTATGTACTGGCCGCGACCGGACGCCGTCCCAACCTGCGCGAACTGGCACTGGAAAACAGTGGCTTGGCGCTGGACCCGCACGGCGTGCCGCACTTCAATCCGCAGACGATGCAATGCGGCGATAGCGCCGTCTTCCTGGCGGGCGACGTTAGCGGTACGCGTGCGGTATTGCATGAAGCGATCGATCAGGGCCGGATTGCCGGCGACAATGCAGGGCGCTATCCGCACGTGCAGCCGGGCTTGCGCCGGCTGGCGCTGGCAATTGCGTTTACCGAACCGCAAATCGCCAGCATCGGCTGCACCGGCGACCAATTGCCGGCGACCGGCTACAAGGTCGGCGAAGTGTCGTTCCGGGATCAGGGCCGCAGCCGGGTGATGCGCCGCAATTGCGGCCTGTTGCGGCTGTACGGCGATTGCAGCACAAAACGCTTGCTGGGTGCTGAAATGGTCGGGCCGCGCGCCGAGCATCTGGCCCATCTGCTGGCATGGGCGTGCCAGAGCGGAATGACGGTAGGCCAGATGCTCGAAATGCCGTTTTACCATCCTGTCATCGAAGAGGGCGTACGCACCGCGTTACGCGACCTGCAGGAAAAAATGACCAATCACGTATCCGAGATTGCGCATTGCGCCGATTGCACGCCCGGCATGTAACGCCGTTTCCGGATCGCGCAGGATGCGGTCAACCCGCTCGCTGCCGGGCCGGGCCGACCACATCGCGATACGCGTGCCAGGTTGCATGGCCGATCAGCGGCATCGTCACGATCAAGCCGATATACCAGGTGGCAAAACCGATTGCGGTGCAGGCGATGATGAGCAACCCCCATACCAGCGCCGCCGGGATATTTTTCAGAACGGCGCCGATACTGATGATGATCGCGGTGACTGCATCGGTATCGCGATCCAGCATCAGCGGGATTGAAACCCAGCTGATGGCAAAAACCAGAGCGGCGAACAATGCGCCGACGCAGAAATAGACGGCGATGAAGCGCAGGTTGTCGATCGACAACAGTTGCAGCAAAAAACCTTCGATCGAGGGCATCCCGCGATTGTAAAACAGCGCGAACACGATCAGCGAGGCCCGCGCCCAGACCATCATCACCACCGCCAGCACCAGGGCCAGCACGCCGATATTGCTCCAGCGCCCCTGCATCGAAAACAAGGTCGGCAGCAAGCCGGATTGACGCTGCTCCAGCCGGCGGCTCATGTCATACAAGCCCAGCGCCAGGAAAGGTCCGAGCAGCAGGAAACCGCAGGTCAGCGCCGACAGATACGCCGGCGCATGCGCCAGCACCGTACTCAGCAACATGCCCATGCCGGCGAAAAACAAACCGTAAAACAGGCTGCGGCCGCCCGTTGCACGCAGATCGCGCCAACCGAGTGCGAGCCAGCGCAGCGGCTGCAGCATCGGCATCGTGCGGATCGGAGGGAAAGACGATAAAGGGCTCTTGCCGGGGCTGGCCGACCCATCCTTTTCTGTTTTGTCTGGCAACAGCTGGCTGCTGGCGGCCCTGTCCGCTGCATCATTTTCAGGCATCGTTGGCTCCGTTTTTTATATATGTATAGCGATGGCATGAGGCTGATGTGATGGTATTCGAT
>Ga0366801_1004_pt1 | contig 55310 bp, 48 predicted proteins | sample BONcelN113001E15_FD_207033 | JGI IMG/M metagenome (GOLD analysis project Ga0366801, IMG submission 207033) | Enriched cells from coal bed in the Powder River Basin, Montana, United States - BONCAT cells N11 rep3 HSBNCT.N11.300.1.E15 ... | reverse complement strand
TGCCCGGCATGTGGGCGAAGGTTGCATACAGGCATTGCGAATGCTGCGCGGCATCGTTGTAGCCGCCGCCGATGCCGGTCATCAAGACCATCGGCAAATTGATGTTGCCGCCCGACATATAAGTATTCTTGGTCATGTGGTTGTAGATCATGTCCATGCACACACCGAAGAAATCGACGAACATCAGTTCGGCAATCGGGCGCATGCCTTCGGCTGCAGCGCCGATCGCGGTGCCAATGAACGCGGTTTCAGAAATCGGCGTATCCATGATGCGTTGCTTGCCGAATTTGTCGAGCAGACCGGTGGTCGCGCCGAAGATACCGCCGTATTTGCCGACGTCTTCGCCCAGCACGAAGACCTCCGGGTCCTGCGCCATCTCCTGCGCAATCGCTTCCGAGATCGCCTGCGCCATGGTCAGCTTGCGCTTTGCTATCGTATTCATCACTTGGTCTCCTGTTGATATCGTTGGAATCGCGGGTCAGGCAAAGACGTGCAGCAGCGCGTCTTCCGGCTGCGGGTCCGGGCTGTTGCGCGCAAACGCATAGGCGCTTGCCACACGCGCCTTTGCCTCTGCCACCAGCGCACTGTCCTTTGCGTCATCCATCAAGCCATGTGCACGCAGGTAGGCGGCCAGCAACGGAATCGGATCGTGCTTGCGCACTTCCGCAGCTTCGCCTTTGGCGCGGTAGGTTTCCGGGTCGCCCTGGAAATGGCCGTGATAGCGGTCCGTCTTGACTTCGATCAGAGTCGGCCCTTCGCCGCGACGGGCTCGCGCAACTGCAACGCCGGCCGCTTCGAATACCTCCAGCGCATTGTTGTTTTCCACCAGGATGCCGGGCATGCCGTAGGCCGACGCGCGATCGGCATTGTTGGCAATCGAGGTGGAATCGGATTTTTCGACCGAAATCGCGTATTTGTTGTCTTCGCAAATGAAAATCACCGGCAGTTTCCACAGCGATGCCAGATTCATCGATTCATGGAAGGCGCCCTGATTGGTTGCGCCTTCGCCGAAAAAGGCGACTGCCACCGCGTCGGTGCCGCGCTTCTTGGCGGCCAGCGCAGCGCCGCAAGCCGGCGGCATGCTGGCGCCGACGATGCCGCTGCAGCTGAATTTGACGCTCGGATCGAACAAGTGCATGTGACCGCCCTTGCCGTGACTCAGTCCGGTGGCCTTGCCGAATAACTCGGCGGTCATCTCCGGCAGCCGCACGCCCTTGGCAATCGCAAAATGATGCGAACGATGCGCACCGACCACCGTGTCGTCCGGCCGCAAGTGCGCGCAGACACCGACCGCCACCGGCTCCTGCCCGGCCGCCAGATGCATTTCGCCCGGCACCGGTCCGGAACCGATATCGAACGCCAGTCCTTTCTGCACATGGGGCGGCAGCTTCCCTTCCAGATAGACCTTCACCATGGTGTCCTCGTATTCCCGAATCTCCACCATCGTCCGGTACATCCATATCAACTGTTCTGATGCGTGTTCCATAGCCGCTCCTCTTCTATAAATATTTTTCCGACAACGGTTTTTTCGATAACGAATACATTTGACTTAATTCCGGTCACGTTGTGAGGTCGCAACCAAAGACAAATGATTTAGTCGTTACCGGATTCTTTGCAACATGCATGCCAGTCAACGGGAAACTGAAAATTACGGTGCTCGTCCCGACCGAATGCTAGTCGCAAGCGCTGATTTTGATACGCAACCGCGTATGCATATGCTGCGATACGGTGCTTGGTATAGCGCCTCGATGGAAGGGAAATGCGTCTAAATATGCGAGTCAGATGTCGCAGAAAAAAGTAACAACTGTCGCTATTGCTGCGCCAGTTCCGGCAGCAAGGAGAATTGACTCAGAAACAAAGTCATGTTTTTGAAAAGGTGGAATCTATCGTGCGATGTTTTAGCCGGGGCAATGAGGAGGGAATCGATACGTCGACAAAAAATGGAACTCACAATCAGTCTTTGGAGGTTCTCGACGTATTGGTAAATTGAATCGTCGCGCCTGTACTAGACACACCTGAGCCTATAAATTTATAAGTTACCGAACGTGTTATGAGTACAAAGCGAAGATGTGCAGTTGCGGATGTTGCACCTTGGTGGGGAGTCAGCGCTCATAGCCTGTCTCAGTGGGTAACGCAGTACAGCGTATGCTTGGCAGCCTTCCCCTGAATCGCCGCGCACGACTGAGGAGAGACGACTGCTTGGCCAGGTCAAACAATCATGGCTTGAAAGCGGCTCAGTGTATGGCTACCCCAAGATGGGTGACGACCTGCGTGAACTGGGTGAGACATCCGGCAAGCATCGTATCTACCGCGCGATGCGTCAGGAGAAGCTGCGTTCACCAACCGGTTATCACCGTCGTCCGAGCGCATGTGGTGGCATGGCGTCTGTCTTTGCTCCCAACCATTTGAATTGGCAGTTCGATGTGGCAGAACCAAACCAGGTTTGGTACGAGGATTTAAGAAACTCAGCGCGATTCAGGACAAGCTGCACCATATCAGCCGCACCGCTGTCAACCTCAAAACCGCGCTGGACAAGATACTCTAACAGCCTGTCGGTGGCAGGCAACACGGCGCCGCCCTCCCCTGAACCGGTCCGATAAAGGAGCCTGTACGTATCCGTTTTTTGATGGAGTATATTTCATTACCGCAATTAGAACATGCGGGAATTGCCATAAAAAACGGCATACTCCATGCTGCAGCCAATTTTATGAAAAATCGGTTGCAGCAGCACCAGCTCACACTTTCTTGACGAATTCCGATTTCAGGCTCATCGCGCCAAAGCCGTCGATTTTGCAGTCGATGTCGTGGTCGCTATCGACCAAGCGAATGTTCTTGACCTTGGTGCCGACCTTGACCACGCCAGCGGAACCTTTCAGTTTCAAGTCCTTGATCACGGTCACCGTATCGCCGTCTTGCAGCACATTGCCGGCCGAGTCGCGATAGACCTTGCCGCTGTCTTCGACCGACTCGGCAGCAACTTGCAGCGACCACTCGTGGGCGCACTCAGGGCAAATGTAGAGGCCGCCGTCCTCGTACGTATATTCGGAATTGCATTTCGGGCATGCAGGTAGCGCGCTCATGGTGTTGTTCCTCTGGATAAGGCCGAAGCCGTAAAAAAGCAGGCAGTATACTGCCTGCTCCGGATAATGCTGTTTTTTGCCGGTCACCGCGCTATTACACAGTGCGGCAGGAACAGCGAGTCGAATAGCTGCGGATATGGGAACGGAAACGCTGATCGCTATTGCAGACCGCGGTTATTTCAAGGGCGAAAAAATCTTGGCATGTCATGCTGCCAGCATCTGCGCAATGGCTCCAAAAACAATGAAAATCTTAAAACAATTGCCCGAGCCAGTTGAGGCTTGCACAAAATTAGCCACATCTCCCCAATAGATTACATTTTGGCAGGCAGCACCGCATTATCTTTCCAGGTTATCAATCCCTTTTGGAAGGCATGGCTGGCGCCCTGGTAGTACGCGATATCGCGTTGCAGCAATGGATCGGTGGCAGCTACCGCAGACTCGTGACTGAGACCGAGGGCATCGTCATGGCGGCGCATCGCGCGCCTGGGGCTGAGGATGGCCAGATTAGCGCCATCGAACAAACCCAGATGCTGGTAGTTACCGATCAACGCACGCCCTGGGGCAGCGTCCTCACGCAGCACATTGCGGCCAAAGAAGGTCGACGTGTAATCGAAATCAAGCAGCCCGAGCAGGGTCGGCGCCAAGTCGATCTGGCTGGCCACCGCCGAGACTTCGCGCGGTTCGATAAAGCCCGGCGCGTAGATAAAGAGCGGGATATGGTAATTGGCTACCGGCAGGTCTTCCTTGCCCGCACTGCCCGCAGTGTGATCCGCGACGAAGATGAACAGCGTCTGATCGAACCAGGGCTTTTGCCGCGCCTGCGCGAGAAATTGGCCAATCGCATGATCGGTATATTTCACTGCGCCTTCGCGCCCGGTGCCGGAGGCGATGTCGATACGCCCCTCCGGGTAGGTATAAGGGCGGTGATTGGAGGTAGTCATCAACTGCAGAAAGAACGGTTTGCCGGCCGCATGATCGGCGTCGGCTACTTTTAACGTCTGCGCGTAAAGGTCTTCATCGGACATCCCCCACGCATTCTTGAAATGCATGTCTGCCTCGGCCACGCTGCTCTGGTCCACAATGCGATAACCATTGCCGCCAAAGAAGGCATTCATATTGTCGAAATAACCGCGTCCGCCGTAGAGGAACACGCTGTCGTAGTCTTGGGCCTTGAACTGCTGGCCCAGGCTGCTGTAACCGGACTCCCGGCCAATACGCTTTACGATCGAACGTCCGGGAGTCGGCGGTATGGATAGCGTAATGGCTTCCAGACCGCGGTCGGTACGATTGCCTGTAGCGTAGAAATTTTTGAAAAATAGACTGTCCCGACGCAGCGCATCCAGATTCGGAGTCAGGCCGCGGTTATTGCCGAAGCTACCCAGGTAACTTGCACTGAGACTCTCGATGGTTACGAGTACGACATTCTTGCGTTTCGGTTGGCCTGGATTATCGATCACCCGGCGGATGTCCTGCGGGTCGCTGCCGATAAAGCGCGCATTCGGTTCTTTGATCTCATCCCGAATCAGTGTGGCGACTTTCCGGTCCGGCAAGGAGGCGTAAAACTGCGCATAGTCCAATTCGTTATTGCGAAACGCCGCAAAGAACTGGAAGGGTCCATTGCTGGCCAGTTCGCGCTGATAAGCATTGCCGCCCAGTCCACGCGGGAAATTCTGTCCCAGCACAGTACTGCTTATCCCCACCATCGCCAACAAGCAAACCAACCCCAGCCCAGCGCGGGTCTTTGGCAGCTGCGGCGCCTCGAGTGCCGCAGCTACCTGTTTTCTAAGTGCGACCGCCGTTGCTATGGCAACCGTTGTCAAAAATGCCAGCAATGGGTAGATCGGATAAGACTCGAGAATGTTGTTGATTACCTCCTTCGAGTAGACCAGATAGTCGACCGCGATGAAGTTGAATCGCACCCCGAACTCATCCCAGAATATCCATTCCGCCACTGCAATGAACAGCATGACCAACATGCTAAAACTCAGCAGTGCATGCAAAAAACGACGGTGCCATTGCTGCTGCCAGAGGCGTCTGGGACATAGCAGCAAATAGATTGCCAGCGGCAAGCAGGCACACAGGAGAAAGCCAAGATCATAGACAAAACCTATGCCATACAGGCTTAAAAGACCCGTCAGGCCGACATCGGCATCGGCCAAATGGCTCGCCAGCAATGCACTGCGGGTCAGGAAAAATACCGCAATCCAGGCGAGCAGGATGATTGACAAATAGCGGAGTTGCGCGTAATGAAACTGTGGCATCGGAGGATCCTGTGGAATAACTTGCCGCAGCCTAACGTCTTCCTCGTGATGCGCTCGTCAACGCAATGTGAAAAAATCGTCAATTCATTGGAAAAGGTTATTTGATGCGCATTCTGGTTATAGAAGACAACCGCGACATTCTTGCCAACGTGCTCGACTATCTGCAGCTCAAAGGCTACAGCGTGGACTGCGCCCAAGATGGTTTGAGCGGCCTGCATTTAGCCAGTTCCGGGCACTATGATCTGATCGTGCTGGACATCATGCTGCCCGGCATTGATGGTTATCAGGTCAGCAAACGTCTGCGGGAAGAGGCCCGCAACGAGGTGCCGATCCTGATGCTGACCGCCCGCGATGCGCTGGAGGATCGCCTGCAAGGATTGCAGGCCGGTGCCGACGACTACCTGATCAAGCCGTTCGCGCTCTCCGAGTTGGTAGCACGCATAGAGGCCATCCTGCGGCGCAGCCAAGGCAACCGAAAACGCGTGCTCAAAGTAGCCGATCTGATCTACGACCTCGATACCCTGCATATCACCCGCGCCGGGCAAGCGCTCAAAATCAACCCGCTGGGGCTGAAAATGTTGGCGCTCCTGATGCAGAAAAGCCCGGCGGTGGTGCGCCGCGAAGCGCTGGAAGAAGCACTTTGGGGAGATCACTGTCCGGACAGTGACAGCCTGCGCAGCCATATCCACCAACTGCGGCAAGTGATCGACAAGCCTTTCGCCACGCCGCTGTTGCACACGCTGCACGGGGTCGGCTATCGCCTGGCGGAGCGTAACGATGGTGTCTAAGCAGCCCTTTGCACGGCGTATTGTCATCGCCTTCGTATTAATGACGGCGCTGGTCAGCGGCGTCTTTTCACTGAGTATCGTAGTTATCGTTCAGCTCATCGAGGTACGTCTTGTTTCAGAGGAACTGCGTCGTGAACTGGACACCGTGCTGCATGACGATCTGAGACAGGGCCGTCTGCCCCGCCTGCATCCCAGCACGCGCTTCTATGCTTCGGATCGCCCTGAATATGCGATTCCCGAACAATATGCCAAGCTTGAAGAGGGCTTTACCGAGGTACTTGAAGGCCGCAGCGCCTTTTATGTCTACACTCAGGAAATCAATGGCAAACGTTATCTGCTGGTGCAAGAACAACATGAGTTCGAAGCCCGCGAACAGGTGTTATTCAATGTGGTGCTGGCGGGATTCATATTCGCGGTTCTTGGCGCCTGGGGGCTCGGTTGGGTAATGGCCAGAAAGGTCATGGCACCGGTGAGCCGGCTGGCTCAGCAAGTGCGCCATCGCGATCAACAGGACCCATTGGCGCCGCCACTGGCACCGGAATATCCGAATGACGAAGTGGGCCAGCTGGCTGCCGCCTTCGACAGTACGGTGGGCCAACTGCGTCACTCGCTGGAACGTGAACGCCTGTTTACCAGCGATGTCAGCCATGAGCTGCGCACTCCATTGATGATCATTTCCACCTCGTGTGAACTTCTGGAACAAGCGCCGTTGGGACCGCGTCAGCACGAACAGCTCAAGCGCATTGAGCGCGCATCCGAAGAAATGCGGGATCTGGTGCAGACATTCCTGCAGCTGGCCCGGGGCAAAAGCAAGGAAACGGATTTTGCTGCGACTGCCAGCCTGGCGCAGGTGGCCGAACAACAGTGCAGCCGCTGGAGTGCGGTATTCCAGGAGAAGGGACTCGATTTCCAGTGCAGCGGCGAAGGCCAGGATAACGGTCGCTACAACCCCACCTTGCTGGGTACGGTCATGGCCAACCTGTTGCGCAATGCGCTGCATTACACCGAACGCGGCCATGTGCATCTGGTGCTCGAAACTGGAGGTTTCCGGGTCGAGGACAGCGGCACCGGCATTCCATTGGATCAGCACCAGCTGATTTTTCAACCGTTCGTGCGCGGCTCTCAGACGCGAGGAGAAGGGTTGGGCCTCGGCTTGTCGCTAGTCAAGCGGATTTGCACACATCAAGGCTGGAGTATCGCGATCAGCGATCTGCCGTCAGGCGGCAGTTGCTTCCGCGTCAGACTGGATAACGCCGTTTGACGTTTTTTTCACACTCTTTTGACAAGAACCTAATGCGATGATCGCTAAAATAGCGAGCGTAACCATTGTCGGATATCCCTTATGACCAAAACCCGCCCCAACGAACTCGCTTTCACCCCCAGGCATGCCCAGCAGACCGGTAACCGTGTTGTCCGCAGTCGGTGCAAAGGTGTCGAATCGTGAAAGAAAATGACCTGAACGCAGCTGAACCGGATGCCCTGACGCTTAAAGGCCGTGCCGGGTTTGCTCGCATCCTGCATGCAGCCGGGTACTCACTGGCCGGCTTGCAGGCAGCTTATCGCGGGGAAGCGGCATTTCGCCAGTTGCTGTTGCTTAACCTGGTACTCATTCCCGTTGCCTGCATGGTGGACGTAACGCGTAGCGAGCGGGCGCTACTGGTCATGACGCCGCTTTTGGCGCTGATTATTGAATTGCTCAATTCTGCCATTGAAGCAGCCATCGACCGCATTTCCCTGGCCATTCACCCGTTGTCCAAACAAGCGAAGGACATGGGAAGTGCCGCCCAATTGCTGGCCATTCTCTTGATTGCGGTAACCTGGGGAATGATTCTGCTGTAGCCTGACGTTGCGACCCTCAACAACCTTGCGTGGAGAAACTGGGCGCTGGAAAATGCAGGTCGCTGCGACTACTGCCGCTGTTCCCCGTGCTTTATTTCCCTTTTTCTGAGACGAAAAAATTCTGCATGCCGGGCGGCAAGCACGGTTAATGCAAAGCAGCGGATGATTTTGAGCCGCTACTGGATAAAACAATCGAAACAATCGCGCCCGACCATATTGGCCCGGCGCAACGTGCGGCATTACGTCTTCCCGAAGACGCCGAGCTTGCGCAGGATAAAAATCAGCAGCACCGCCCCTGCGATCGCGACCAAAAAACGCAAAATGCCGTCAGTTGCCGCGATGCCCACTAGTCCGGCGAGCCAATAGCCCAACAGCGAACCCACCACGCCAACCAGTACATTGGCGATCCAGCCCATCTGGGCATTGGTTTTCATGACGATGCTCGCCAGCCAACCGACGATCCCGCCAATAATCAACGAAATGATCCAGCTCATTTTGTTCCTCCTTTGGTGATCGAAATCATCGGCAGGGCGCGGCTAACGTATTGCCTTGCCTGCCATCTGCAGGATGTCATCGAGCGGATTGCCGTCGCCATCCAGGTCCAGCATCGAGGCCCACCCTGACGCAGAGCCTCCCTGGCCGCCGAACAGTCCGCCCAGTCCTCCAAGCAGACCGCCGAGCCCGCCGCCCTCCGCAGAGGACTGTGACCCGGTCCCGTCACTCCGCTGTTTCGCCATGAAGCCGGCGACCAGCATCGCCAGCATCGGTAGCATTTTCTTGAGCAGGGCCGGGTCGAGACCCGACTGCGAAGCCGCGTTCTGCGCGACTGCACGGCTCACGTCCTTTGAGCCGAATAGCTGGCCGAGTACTGCGTTGCCCTGGCTCACGTCCGTCGGTTGCGGCCCCAGCACCTGATCGAGCAAGTTGCCGCCGCCGAGTTGGCCAAGCAGGCCGCCGAGCCCTTCGAGGCCGCCAGGCTGGGACTGCGCCTGCTTCTTGAAGCCGCCGAGGATCGCAGGGATGAGCGCCTCGGCGCCGTTGGCCGCCTGGGCCTCGTTGACGCCCAACTCCCGTGCCATCGACTGGATGCCCCCCACTTGGGCGAGGATGTCAGTGATATTCATGTGCTTGCTCCCTCAGGGTGATGGTTGCGCCGAAGGCTCAGTCGAGAAGGTTCTGCGGTACATTGCCGCCGTTGGCGGCAATGCGCGCAAGCACGGTTTTGTGCAGCCAAAGGTTCATTTTCGCTGAATCTTCCATCAACTCTGCCGGGCAGCCCAGTTCTGCTGCAAGTTCCTTGCGCGCCGTAAAGCTGCTGTCGATATCGAGGAGTTTCAGCAAGTCAACAATGGAGGTGCGCCAGTTCAGCTTCTCCGGATTGGCCGCCGCGCGCTGCTCCAGTTGCGCAACGACATCGACGAGCGCGACCGGTTTGGGCGACGGCGATGCCGCCGGCGCTTGGCCCGGGCTCGCAGGCGCTGCGGTAGGCGCCGCCTTGGGTGCCGGGGCGGCGGTGGTGGCCGCGCTGTCGCTGCCGATACCTAGCTTTGCGAGTATCTTGCTGAAGAATCCCATGATGATCTCCTTGAGTGGCGCGGAGGGCAGCTTGGCACTGCCGGATTGCAGGAACATGCCGCCTCGCGAAAAATATACTAGGGATAAAAAATCTACGCGTCAACCGGCTTGGTCTAGGGCGCAGCATATCGCCGGACAAAAGGCATCAAGACCTGAACCGCTGCCTCGTTCAGGTACGGTTTTCGGGGACATCGAAAGTCAAACAAAGGGCCTCTGACCAACAGAGTTGAAAACAGAGTTGAATACAATCTTTCTTTCGAGACAAATGGAGAGCAATCTGTTCTCGGCTTCTCCCAATCTATAACTTCCACCCCATGCCGGGCAATCCAAAAATATGACTTCTTTGCGCCTGATGTTCCATACGAAACGCCATCCGTCTGCAATTTTGCTATTGGTGCAACTGCTGGGCATGCTGCTATATCCGTTTATCGAGAATACGCAAGCGGGGCACGTTGTTTTCAATGCCTTTGGCATCATCGTGCTTGCCATCACCACGGGAATGGTGCGGCGCACGCCTGGCCAGGCCTGGATCAGCGCCAGCATCGCGGGGCCCCTCATCGTATTGCTTGCGTTGCAAATGGCGTTTGGCATGCGCCAGCTCTTGCCATGGTCGTCGGTGCTGGAGGCGCTGTTCTACTTTTATGCGGCGGGAAGCCTGATTGCCTACATGATGGAAGATCGCCGTGCCACGACCGACGAATTATTTGCAGCAGGCGCCACATTCACCTTGCTTGCCTGGGCGTTTACCCATCTGTTCCTCCTGATTCAGGCGTTGCATCCGGGTACGTTTGCCGCTGCAGTCAATGCCACTGACCCGCGCACCTGGAGCGAACTGAATTATCTGAGCTTTGCACTGCTTTCCAGCACGGGCATCGGCGACGTGATTCCGCTCACTGCCCACGCGCGCGCATTAGCCAGCGTGGAAATGTTCGTCGGTCTGATGTATCTTGCGGCCGTCGTCGCGCGTTTGATCGGATTCACGCTGCAGACGAATAAATGATTGCTTCCGGGCAGATTGTTGCGGCGCTTGCAGCGAATGCGGGTGACCGCGTTCAGACTGGGACAATCACACATCTTTCACGCAGAAAAATCAACGCATACTATTAGTGGTATTTTTGAAAATCCAATTTTTATATGCGGCAAATGCATAATTTATCAGCATACTCCTTCATAAATAGTTTTTCTCCGATGCAATCCTTGCCAGCCACAACATCCGCACAGCCCTACACTGGCGCATTTTATTGATACGTTCATGTCAAATGGATTGGCGGCAACAAAAATATGCGCTCAATAGTGCGCAAATATGCAAGCGATTGAATAATGCTCGATAGCACAGCGCGGCAAGGCCTGCGTGTTAATGTAGCATTGGGAAAAATGGGAATGTCGGAAACCCGGACATTTCGCCTGACCTCCATGCGCTACAAAGCAATCAAAGCAATTTGTGAAATTACCGGTTTTTTTACTGGAGACGATTATGCCTGGCTTACTACCCAATGTTGACGCTGATGGACTGCTTGAATACTCAGTGGTATATACGGACCGTGCACTGAACCATATGTCGCAGTCCTTTCAATTGGTAATGAAGGACATTTCAAGCATTCTGAAACAGGTCTACAACGCTAAAGCGGCTATTGTGGTTCCCGGCAGCGGCACCTTTGGCATGGAAGCCGTCGCCCGCCAGTTTGCGACCGAGAAGAAATGCCTGGTGATTCGCAACGGATGGTTTAGCTTTCGCTGGACGCAGATTTTCGATATGGGAAAAATCCCGTCCGCATCCGCAGTGCTCAAGGCGCGGCGCGTTGGCAAAGGCAAACAGGCGGCATTCGCGCCCGCCCCGATCGACGAAGTGGTTGCCTTTATCCTGCAGGAAAAACCCGACCTGGTATTTGCGCCGCATGTCGAAACAGCGTCCGGAATGATGCTGCCCGACGCCTATCTGCGCGCAGTAGCGGATGCGGTGCATGCTATCGGCGGACTGTTTGTGTTGGATTGCATCGCTTCCGGCACGATCTGGGTTGACATGGTCGCCAACGGCGTCGATGTCTTAATCAGCGCGCCACAGAAAGGCTGGAGCGCTTCCCCATGCTGCGCACTGGTCATGCTCAGCGCCCTTGCCCGGGAAAAAATAGAATCCACCACCAGCACCAGTTTTGCGTGCGATCTGCGCAAGTGGCTGCAAATCATGGAAGCGTATGAAAATGGCGGACATGCGTATCATGCGACGCTGCCTACCGATGCCCTCGCCCGCTTGCGCGATGCGATGAAAGAAGCACAAGAATACGGCTTTGACAAAGTCCGCGCGCAGCAGCAAGAGCTGGGCGACAGAGTACGCGCGCTACTCGCTGGCAAAGGCTTGAAAAGTGTCGCGGCAGAAGGTTTCCAGGCGCCAGGCGTGGTGGTCAGCTATACCGAAGATGCCGACATCCAGTCCGGCAAAAAATTTCTGTCTGCAGGCTTGCAGGCCGCTGCCGGCGTTCCATTGCAATGCGATGAGCCCGCTGATTTTCAAACTTTCCGTCTCGGACTATTCGGCCTGGACAAGCTGCGCAATATCGACCGCACCGTCGAAAATCTCAGTAAAGCGTTAGACAAAATACTCTAGGCCGGGCGCGAAATTGCGCCGGTAACAGCAAAGCAACCGGCCGAACCGTTTCTTCCCCGGCGCGCGCTGCCTAGCTGCGCGCGGTTTTTTCCAGCGCCTCAAGCCGGGCCGCGAGTTCCGGCGATTTCAGCGACTCGGCGTAGTGCCGGCGCAGCACCGCTTCATCCGCTACGCCGCGCGCTTGTGCCACCAGGTCTGCTTTCATCGTGGCGATCACCTTGGTCTCGCACGCGAGAATGCCGTCCACATACGCGCGCACGGTGGCGCCGAGTTCGTCAGCTGCTACCAGTTCGCTGAGAAAGCCGATGCGCAGCATCTCCTGGTCGCCAATGGTTTGCGCGGTGAGAAATAATTTCTTGGCCGCCGCCAATCCCAATACCGTAACGTAGCGCCGGATTCCGCCTGGGTAATAATGCAAGCCGATGCGGGACGCCGGCATCAGCATGCGACTGCCGTGCACGCCGATGCGAAAATCGCAGCACAGTGCCAGATCGGTGGCGCCGCCATAGACGCTGCCGTTTAGCACGCACAGGGTCGGCAACGCAAACCGTTCGATATGGTCCAGCATGTCTTCAAAGCGGCTATCGAGCTGGTCCCGGATCGCACCCAGCGTGTAACCGGAGCTGAAGGTTTTTTCTCCGGTGCCCGTGAGGATTAGCAGGCGCAATCCGGATATCGCCTCCAGCTGGGTCAGGTATTGGCGAATCACGTCGGAATCCTCCGGCGCGATTCGGTTATGCTGACGCGGACGGCGTAGCGTGATCGTCGCCACCGCACCCTCCAGCGTGAGGCCGGGTGCCTGGTCTTGCATCAAGTCGGACATATTTTTCCTTGCTTGCGGGTTGCGTCGCCGGCTCCGGCCGGCATCAGGGTGGTGCGGGCGCGCTTGTTCATGCGGGCCCCATCAAGGTTTCGGGCAGCCAGGTGGCGATGCCGGGGAACACTGCCAGCAACACGATGAAAAACAGCATGATGCCAACGAAAGGCAATGCCCCCATCATCACATCGCGCAACGGCACTTCGGGCGCGACGCCGCGGATTACGAACAGGTTGAGCCCCAGCGGCGGATGGATCAGGCCGATTTCCAGGTTGATCGTCATCATCACCGCGAACCAGACCAGATCGATATTGCTGTGGATGAGCACCGGCAGAATCACCGGCATGCTCATCAGGATGATCGAGACCGCCGGCAGGAAGAAGCCTGCAATCAGCAAGAACACATTCAGGATCAGGATCAGTTGCCAGTTACCGAGATTCCAGCTGAACATCCATTCCGCCAGACTCTGCGTGATGTACAGATAGGACATCATGTATGCATACACTGCAGCGCCGGCCACAATCATCAAGATCATGCAGGATTCGCGCACAGCTTCGCGCATGATGAGCCAGAGTTCCGTCAGGCGCCAGGTCCGGTACACCACCAAGACCATCACCAGCGCCAGGAAGGCGGCAATCGCAGCCACTTCGGACGGCGTCGCAAAGCCGCCGTACATCACTACGGTCACCGAAATGATGATGGCCAAAAACGGCAGGATGCGAATCAATCCCGACATTTTTTCGCTCAGCGTGTAGCTTTCGATAACCTGCAGCGGATTGTTGCGCAGTTGACGATAGCTGCTGCCCCACGCATAGGCGGCGAATATCGCCACCAGCATGATGCCGGGGACAACGCCGGCCAGGAACAGGCGCGCAATCGAGGTATGCGTAACGATTCCGTAAATGATGAAGGTCAGCGAGGGCGGGATCAGTATTCCGAGCGTGCCGCCGGCAGCAATGGCGCCGGTTGCCAAGCGCGGCGGGACATTGCGCCGGATCATTTCGGGAATGCCGACGCGCCCGATAGCAGCGGCAGTGGCAGGACTGGAGCCGCACATCGCGGCAAACAAACCGCAGCCCAAAATATTGGCAATGACCAAGCCACCTGGTATTTTGTACATCCAGCGATGCAGCGAATCGTACAAATCCTTGCCGGCGCGCGAAGCGCCGATCGTGCAGCCCAGCAGCACGAACAACGGGATCGTCAGCAGCGCAAAATTGGACAGTTCGCCGACAAAGGTATTGGGGATCGACGACAAGCCGCCGGCATCGCCAAAAAAATACAGAAAGCCGATGGAAACCAGGATCAACCCGAACGAAATCGGGATGCCGGAAAACAGTACTGCAAAAGTAACGGCGAACAGCAACGCGCCAATTTCTAGTTCCGACATGCTGCTGCCTCCTTGTGATTGGCATCGCAGTGCACGCAATACTCCGCGTCCTTGCTGCTTGCTGCTTGATCCTTGCTAGCTACTTTCCGAGACCCGCTGCCGAGTTCCTGGTGCATGCTGGTCACGTACTGCAAAGCGGTCATGAACATGCCGACCGGAATGGTCGCGTATTTGGGCCAGGACAGCGGCTGCCAGACTCCCAGCGCCCGCTCGCCTGTGATAAACGCGTGCTGCGCCATGCGCAACCCTTCCCATCCGAGGTACAGGCAAATCAGGCATCCGGCCAGCTTGGCGATAAACGCCAGTTTGTGCTTGACGCACTCAGGCAGAATAGCGTCCAGCAAATCCATCTTGACGTGGCCGCCGGTTGCCAGCGTGTACGGCGAAGCAAGGAAAATCGCGCCAATCATCAGCTCGATCGAGAGTTCCAGCTCCCATGAATTCTGCATGCCGATACCGCGCTTGACCACCATCCAGGTAATGATCAGCGTCGCCGCCAGCAACAACCCGGCGGCGATCACGGCCAGGACGGTGCTGGCGCGTGCTACCCAGCGATTAAAATAATGCATTTGTCGTCTCCGTATTTATTCTGGTTGAAACGGACTCTAACGGTCCGTCCAGCTTATTTTGCACGCTCTATTTGCTGAGCTTTTCCACTGCTTCCAGCAAGCCTTTGGCTTCCGGACTGATGCTCGCGTAATCGACCCAGGCGGTTTTCTTGGCCAGATCCAGCCACTGCTTGTACTCTGCCTGCGTCATCTGATGCACATCGACCTTGGCTGCCTTGAATTTGGCGACGACCTCGGTCTTGAGCTTGTCCTGCTCGGCGTTAAAGTTGGCCTGGGTAGCGTCGGCGGCACGTTCGAATATTTTCTTCTGCGCCGGCGTCAGCGCATTCCACGCCTTGGTCGACATGACCAGCGGCTGAAATACCACGAAGATCGTGTAGTCGCCGCCCAGCGTCGCGTACTTGACTTGCTCATACAGGCGCATGCTCATGAAGGTTTCGTACGAGGTCATCAGTCCATCCAGCACTCCGGTCTGCATCGCGTTGTACAGCTCGGTGGACGGCATCGCGAACACCGATGCACCAGCCTGTTTCAGCATGGTGTCGAGGGTACGGTCGGCACCGCGGAATTTCAGGCCCTTGACCGTATCGGGCGTGGTAATCGGGCGCACGCGATCGGCAATGCCGCCTTCGGTCCACCACCAAGTCAGGATATGAAAACCCTGCTTTTCAGCGACTGCCTGCAGACGTTTTTCATAGTCGGTGCCTTTGAAGCGCATCGCATCCTGCACGCTGTTGATCGCTCCCGGCAAAATCGTGATGGAAAACTCCGGAGCCTTGCCGACTGCGTAAATCAGCGGAAAAATCGACAGATCGACCGAGCCGCCGGCCAGCGCATCGATCTGCTTGAGCGGATTGCTGATGAGCGAGGCGCCCGGATAAATCCGGAACTTGAACGAAGGATCGTGCTTGACCACTTCATCGACAAAGTGGCGCGCACCTTTGTCGCGACCGTCGCCCTGCGGCCATTGATGCGTCAGTTTCAGCGTGTCGGCATGCACGCTGCCCAAGGTCAAAACAGCCGTTGCCAGTAATACTAGATTCTTGAACTTCATGTTTGTCTCCGTTCATGTTATTCATATCGCTCGCACGATCAGCGGACACCTTATCCGTCGTCGCACTCGCGGCGTTTCAACTGCTTTGGTATACCACTTTTTTTATTATTAATTCCCGTATCGCTTCCGACGTCAGCCCGTAAGCGGCCAATACTTCTTCGGTATGCTGGCCAAACAGCGGGGGCGCGCTGCGCACCGAACCCTGCGCGGTTGCCGGCATCTTGATCGGCAATGCCACTTGCTTGAGCATCCCCAGCAGCGGATGCTCGACCGTTTCGACCAGATTGCAGGCGATCACCTGTTCGTCGACGAATACGTCTTCGAGCGTATTGATCGGCCCGGCAGGGATGCCGGCCTTGATCATCAAGGGTGTCCATTCCATGCGGGTCTTCTTGCCCAGGCTGATTTCCAGCAATTCTTTCAGCGCCAAGCGGTTTTGCATGCGCTCGGCGTTGGTCTTGAAGCGCGGGTCCGTCGTCAACCACGGCAGTTCCAGCACTTCGCACAGGCGAACCCACATATCCTGTGTGGCCGGCGCCAGATTGAGCGGGCCGTCGGCGGTATCGAAGGTGCCGTAAGGCGCGATGACAGGATGCACATTGCCGCAAGGCTGCGGGATGTCGCCGACACTCAGATAACGCTGGCCCTGGACGCTGAGCAAACCGAGCAGGCTGGCCAGCAACGAGGTTTCCACATGCTGGCCGAGACCGCTGCGCTGGCGCTCGATATACGCGGCCAGCACGCCCATCGCCACCCACATGCCGGCGGTGAGGTCTCCGATCGCAGTACCGACGCGGGTGGGGCCGGATTCCGGTGTTCCGGTCAGGCTCATGAAACCCGAATAGCCTTGCGCAATCTGGTCAAAACCGGGCCAGTCGCGCGCCGGCCCGGTGCTGCCGAAACCGGAGATGGAGCCGTAAATCAGTTCGGGGCGGACGACGCGCAGTTCTTCGTACCCCAAACCCATCGCTTCCATGGTGCCCACCTTGAAGTTTTCGACCACGATATCCGACTTCAACGCCAGCTCTTTAATCAGCGCCAGTCCTTCCGCTTGACGGAAATCGACGCCAATGCCTTTTTTGTTGCGGTTGGCACTAAGATAATAAACGCTTATATCTTGATCGAACGGTCCCCACTGGCGAATCATGTCGCCGTTCGGGGTCGGTTCCACCTTGATGACTTCGGCGCCCAGATCTGCCAGGATCATGGAGCAAAATGGTCCGGACAATGCGCGGGTGAGGTCGAGTACCTTGATGCCGGAAAGGGGCAGTTTCATGTCAGCTTGTCTCCTTGATGAGTCTTTTATGTCTTTTCAAGGATTCTAGGCAGTAATCGCGGCAGTTTGAAATACCGTTTTCTGACCATTGCATAAGATTATCTTATGATACAAACTGGCAGCGCCCCGGAAGACGTGCCGTCGCGATAACCGCAGGAGAGCCGCTTGAACCTGAAACAGCTGAATTATTTCGTCAAGATCGTCGAAGCGCAGAATATGACGCGCGCCGCCGAAGGGCTGCACATTGCGCAGCCGGCCTTAAGCCAGCAGATCACGCTGCTGGAAGACGAGTTGGGCGTAAAGCTGCTGAGCCGCAGTTCGCGCGGCATTCAGGCGACGCAACAAGGCGATTTGCTGTACCGGCACGCCAAGACCATCCTGCGCCAGGTAGACAATACGCGCATCCTGCTGTCGAAAAACGAAGGCAACGTGAGCGGCAACGTCTCGGTCGGCATGCCGTCTTCCACCGCCAAGCTGCTGGCGCTGCGCTTGATGCGACTGGTCAAGGAGCGCTATCCGTCGATCGTGCTGGAAATCGTCGACGTTCCCAGCGCCGATCTGACTTCGCTGGTGGCGCATGGGCGCGTCGATTTTTCGCTGGTGCCCGATCCGCAAAAACCCAAGGACATGCGCTTTTTGCCGCTGTTTCGCGAAGAACTGTATTTGATGACGAGCCGCGGCGTGATTGCGGGAACCAAAAAAGTCCCGTTGAAAAAAATTGCCGAACTGCCGCTGATCCTGCCCAGCATGCCCAATACCTTGCGCTCGCGGCTGGAGCATGCGTTCCTCAGAGCGAACCTGACCTTCAATCTGTTCGGCGAGGCCAGTACTTCGGCCATCCTGATTCCGGCGGTCCGCGCCGGCCTGGCAGCGACGATTTTGCCTTACTCTGCGGCCCACGAAGAAATCCTCAATCAGCAAGTGGAAATCCATGCGATCGAAGGCGGCTTTGGACGCGACGTATATCTGTGCACCAGCAACACGCTGCCGGTATCGCCGGCGACGACAACCGTAATCACCCAATGCCATCTGGCGTTGCAACAGATACTCGAAACAGGTACCTGGAAGGGTTGCAAGCTTTTGCAATAAACCCTTGTTCGCCGTCGGCATTGACGCAGCCGCAATACGCGAAAAAATAAGGAGTATATTGTTAAAGCCAACATTTTATATGCGGCATCAACCTTTAATACCATGAGTATATGGCCTTGTACGGGCTTACCAGGAGACCGCTGGTCACCGCCATAACCGTGCCCTTACGATGCGGATTGCTCCGCTTCGGCGGCAGGAAAAGCCGATGCAAGATGGGTTACGGGACTGCCGGCAAAAACTCTGCGCGATAAGCGAGCGGTTTGCCGCATTGGTTCTGTTATCGGAGCGATATCAAGAGCCGATGTCTTATCCGAATACTGCCCGCTTGAAAACGCCTATTCGCCGACGCTGCCTGTGATCGGCAACACGATGCCGCTGATATAGCTCGAACATGCGGCCGATGCCAGGAAAACGTATGCCGGCGACAGTTCTTCCGGCTGGGCCGGCCGGTGCATGCTGGTGTCTTCTCCGAACTTGGCGATTTTTTCTGGCGTTTGATCGGCAGGATTGAGCGGGGTCCAGACCGGCCCGGGTGCAACCGCGTTCACGCGTATGCCCTGCTCGAGCAGGTTGGCGGCAAGCGACATCGTGAATGCGTGGATCGCGCCTTTGGCGGTCGAATAATCGAGCAATTTTTTCGAACCTTTCAAACCGGTGACCGAGCCGGTGTTGATGATTGCCGAGCCCCGCGTCAGATGCGGCAAAACCGCCTTGGCCATATGAAAATAGCCGTAAATATTGGTTTTCATGGTCAGGTCGAAGCGCTCTTCGCTCAGTTCCATCAGCGATTCGGCATGTTCCTGAAAAGCTGCGTTGTTGACCAAAATGTCGATCCGGCCGAAGGTGGAGAGCACTTGCTCGGTGGCGTTACGGCAAAACTCCGAGTCGCGCACGTCGCCGGCGATCAGCAGACAAGCCTGCCCTTCCGCTTCAACGTAATGCTTGGTTTCGTTCGCGTCTTCATGTTCGTTTTGGTAAATGATTGCGACATCGGCTCCTTCGCGTGCATATAGCACCGCCACTGCGCGGCCAATCCCGGAATCGCCGCCGGTGATGATGGCCACCAGGCCGGCTAGTTTGCCGCTGCCGCAATAGTCGTGCGCCAGGAATTGCGGCTTGAGCTGCATTTCCGCTTCCGTTCCCGGCTTTTCCAGATGCTGCGCAGGCAATGGCGGGGTCGGATAATCGCGGTTACCGGTTTGTACCGGCTCCTTGTTTTCTTCCTGATGCGTGTCCTGTTGATGCTGCCGATCTTGCTGATCCTGTACTGCGCGCTGCATATCGCCTGCGGCGTCGGTGGTGCCGTTTTCCAAATCGCTCATATCCTCCTCCGTGGAAGTTCTCCTTAACCTTGGAAATTACCTTTATCACCGTAGAATGGCGGGGTGCGGATGCGGTTCCTTGCGCAGCGCGAAAATATCAAGATATTCCCCTTTGCTTGATCTGCATCCAAATCCGGCCAGTATTTTTTGCAATGCAGGATTTTCCAGCAAAACAGACAGTTCTCCTGGTCGATGGAACAGACGTTCCCAGGAAAGTGCTTTCAGCGCAGCGCAATTTCGTGCTTGTTTCGGTTTACTGTCGGGATATCGAAAAACGCGACTTTCAGCTCTTTTCAAGTAATTTGATCACTTCGATGTAATTCCCGTCGCGCGCAATGTCCGCTGCGGTCTTGCCGCGATTGTCCTTCAGGCTGCGGTCCGCGCCTTGCTCCAGCAGGAAATTGACCGCCGCCTCGTTTCCGTAGCCGGCGGCCCACATCAGCAGCGTCTCATCGTTGTCCATCCGTGCATTGACTGCGGTGCCGGCACGCAGCAGTTCGGCCAGACATGCGCTGCAGCCCTTGCCCGCTGCATAAATCGCCGCATTCTTTTTCACTCGGTCCACTACATCGATCTTCGCTCCGGCCGCGATCAGCTTGCGCACGATGTGCGCATTGCCACTGAATGCAGCACCCATCAAAGGCGTCACGTTTGAAAGATTGGCAAGGTTGACGTCTGCGCCTGCTTGCATCAGCACATCGACCAGCGCTTCATTGCCTTTGCTCGCTGCCGTGTTGAGCGGCGAATCGCCGTTGCGGTCACGCGAATTGATCGCCGCACCTTCGGCAAGCAATGCCACGACGCGCTCAACCTGACCGGCTTTCGACGCCAAAACAAATTGGCCATTGATGTTGATCTGGCCCGCCCCTTGTTGCGCAAATGCGGGTGCGGTTGCGCAGCTGCACAGCAGCAACAAGATAGTGCGCCTGAGTATCTTTTTCATTTTCATGGTATCTCCGGAAAACAAAATAAGAATGCATTAAACGTTGCATGGAAGAACAGAAAATACGTTGCTATTGATGTACTTTAAAACTTGTATAAAAGTACATTGTATCCAGTATTTTACCCGCCTATATTGTCCAATACGGCGTGTGCATGCACGGCTTTAAGGCGCGCTTTCAAGATCGCAACTTCATATCGTCGAAAAATACAGGAGATAAAAATGAGTGCGCCAAAACGGAATGCCAGTTTCGCTGCAATGATCGCCCTGTGTGCTGCCGGCGCGGTGCACAGTCAGGAAATCCAGGCCCGCAAGAGCGGCGCGCCGGTTGCCGTCATCAAACCGGTCAACGTTTCGCAGGCTCAACTCAACACCGCCGATCAGCAAGGCAACGACTGGCTTCACACCAATGGCGGCTATGCCCAGACCCGCTTTTATCCGGGCAAGCAGATCAACACGGCCAACGTCAAGAACCTGCGTCCGGAATTCAGTTTCCAGACCGAGGTGCGCGAATCGATGGAAACTGCGCCTATCGTCATCGACGGCGTCATGTACATGACGACTTCCTACAATCATGTGTATGCACTCGACGCGGCCACCGGCAAGGAATTCTGGCATTACAAACACAAGATGGGACCGATTACCACTTTCTGTTGCGGCCCCAACAATCGCGGCGTGGCCATCGAAGGCGGCAAGCTGTTCATGGGCACGCTCGATGCCAAGCTGGTGGCGCTCGATGCGGTAAGCGGCAAACTGCTGTGGGAAACCGAAATCGCCGACCCGGAAAAGGGGTATAGCGAAACCATGGCGCCGACCGTAATCGACGGCAAGGTGCTGATCGGCACCAATGGCGGCGAATACGGCATACGCGGCTTCGTCAAGGCATTCGACGCCAGGGACGGCAAGCTGCTCTGGACCTTCTACACGGTTCCCGAGAAAGGGCATGAAGGGGTGTGGGCCGAAAACGATGCAACCGGACGCAACATGCACCGCGACATCAAGGCCGAGAAGGAACAGTTTGCCCGCAATAGCTCGTTTTACCAGACCTTGGGCGGCGGCGTCTGGATGAACCCGGCGGTCGACCTGAAGACACGCACCATTTTCTTCGTCGCCGGCAATCCGTCGCCCGACCTGTACGGCGCCGAACGCCCGGGCGACAATCTGTACACCGATTCGATGGTTGCCGTCGATCTCGACAGCGGCAAGTACAAATGGCACTTCCAGTACATCGCGCACGATGTGTGGGACCTCGATGCAGTGAGCCCGCCGATCCTGATCGATGTAAAAGACAAAACCGGCAAAATGGTGCCGGCTGTGCTCCACGGCGGCAAGACCGGCCATATTTATATACATGACCGCAAGGACGGTACGCTGATCCGGTTCTCGGAAGCGATGATTCCGCAAGAAAATATGTGGGTTTTGCCGACAGAAAAAGGCGCGCGCATGCTGCCGGGCGCAAATGGCGGCGTCGAATGGTCGCCGATGGCAGTCAATGAAAAACTGCGCCTCGCTTACGCGCTCAACCTGCACCAGCCGATGACGTACCACGTTGAAAAGGCAGCTTATCCGGGCGGCAAGCTGTGGCTCGGCGGCGCCTTCAAAACGATCGAAGGCGAACAGCAATGGGGACGGGTGGCAGCGGTCAACGTCGATACCGGCAAGATCGCATGGAAGTTCGATACCGAACAGCCGCTGATCGGCGGCGCAATGGCGACCGCAGGCGACCTGCTGTTCTATGGCGAAGGCAACGGCTTGTTCCGCGCGCTCGATGCTCGCAACGGCAAGCTGCTGTGGGAATACCAGTGCGGCGCCGGCGCCAACGCGATGCCGGTATCGTATGCGGTCAAAGGCCGTCAGTACATCGCGATGGGTTGCGGCGGCAATACGCAAATCGATTTCAAGCGCGGCAACACGATGTTCGTATTTGCGCTGCCCAAGACATAGCTTCCGGCGCGCGACGTTGGGCTGCAAGCAGTGCGCTGCTTCTCGAAAAAGGAGCAGCCTTGCGCGCCAGAGCCGCTGCGTATTGCCGTCTTTGCGGCAGATCGTGCAACGGGCAGGCGTCTTTACCGTCATCGGAAAAAATGCAACGCGCCGGCAGCATGCCGACACAGCACACTGTAAAAAGGCGAATCAAATTGAAATTTCTTTTCCTACCCCGTATTGCCGGCGCCTGCGTTTTGCTGATGCTGGCATTGGCACCGGCCAGAGCGCAGGACATCGACGCAGGCCGCGCCAAGGCCCAGGTTTGCGCCGCATGTCACGGTGCCGACGGTAATTCTGCCGCGGGCACTTATCCCAATCTCGCCGGCCAGACCTGGCGCTATCTCTATCTGCAGCTCAAGGATTTCAAGGAAGGCCGCCGCAAGGACCCGGTGATGAGCGGAATGGCTGCGCCGCTGAGTCGCGAGGACATGATCGATATCGCGAATTTTTACGCCGCCCAGCAACCCAAACCGTCCTCCTTCAAGGCCGATGAGGCAAAAGCCGCACTCGGCAAGGCCAAGGCAGATGAAACCCTGTGCGTGATGTGCCACCTCGGCGGCTTCGCCGGCCAAAACGAGATTCCGCGCGTCGCCGGCCAGCAATATGAATACATCGTCAAGCAATTGACAGCGTTCAAGGCCCGTACCCGCACCAACGATGCCGGCAACATGACCAGCGTAGCGCAAACGCTGAGCGAGGCCGATATCGAAAATCTCGCACACTATCTGACCAGCTTGCGCTAGAACGTGCATCGTGCCCGGATCGCTGCGGCCGCTATCGCAACGAAAAATCAACCCGGCCCGGTGGCAGGCCCGCCCCTGCTGCGTCCGTTCGCTGCGCCCCGGATTTTGCGGCTACGATAAAAATCCGTTCGTCCGGCACCTCGCCGGTCTTCAGCAACCAGGCTTTTACCGCCTCGGCGCGACGGTTGCCCAATGTGATCAGGTCGTCGCCGCCGATCGCGGTGCCGGACATGATTGCCTGTTCCATTTCCGCTACCGGCAATGTCTTTTGCAAGCCGATCAGGTTGCGCGGCTTGGTGAATTTTTCCTCTTTATATACGCGGGTCAGCAATGCCGGATATTCTGCCGGCTTCACTGCAGCGCGATCGGCTGCTGCGGTTTCGCCGCGGGCCGCGATATCCTTCAATTTGAGCGCGCGTACTTTGCGCTCCAGCGCGGCACGCTGCAATCCTGCACGGTCTGCTTCCGGATCGGCACGCCCGGTGATTTCAAGTTTCAGCGCAGGACGGTCGATCAATGCCTGTGCCAGCGACTTGAGCTTGGCTGCGCCGGCGGCGGGAATCGCAGCATGGCCGGGTTCAAATTCCAGCGACGACATTTCCGCGCCGCCGCCGAACAACGAACCGAGCAACGCGAAAGGCTCGGTGACGGCTTTGGTGAGGACGTTAACGATCACCTTGACGATGACGCCGCCCATCGAAAATTGCGGATCATCGAGCGATCCGCCGATCGGCAAGTCAATGTCGATCACGCCGTTGCGGTCTTGCAGCAGCGCCACCGCGAACCGGACCGGCAGCGTGGTAGCGCCGGGGCTGTCAATCTTGTCGCCGAACCGGAGCTGATCGAGGATCAGCCGGTTTTGTGCGGTGAGGGTGCGGTTTTCGATCTGGTACGCGACCTCGAAAGACAGCTTGCCCTTGTCGATGCCGTAGCCGACATAGCGTCCTGAATACGCGGACAACGGCGCCAGTTCCATGCCGCGCACGTGGGCCTTGAGGTCCAGCGAAAGATCGCCTTTCAACGGATTGATGCGGCCGGCGATGGCGAGCGGCGCGCTATTGACTGCGCCATGCAAGTCCACGCTGGCGCTGCTGGACGGGTCAGACGACAAACCTGCCACCACGCCGCCCAGATCCATCAGGTTTGCCGTGTAGTGGGGCTTGATGAAATTGTCGGTATAGCGCACCTTGCCGCCTTGCAGCGTGAACTTGCGTATCGTGACCGGCGGCATTTTGGCCGCTGCTGCAGCCGGTGCCGGCGCAACCGAGGTTGCTGAGACTGCGGACGGTTGGGGACGGGATTCGGTAAGGGTTTTCGGCTCGCCTGCAGCGCTGCGCACGATGTCTTGCAGATTGATACGACCGTCGGGGTTGATGATGACGCGGGCAAAAAAATCGTTCAGCGCAAGCCGGTCCACGGCAATCGAAAACGGTTCCATCCGCAGATCGACGCCGCCCAGCTGCAGCGACTTCCAGCGCATGAAATCGTTCGTGCTTTGCTTGTCCACCAAGGCGACGTTACCCAGCGTCAGGTCGCCTTTGAAACCACCGCGCCATGCACCGTTGCGCGCCTGGTCGAGCTGCAGCGCACCCTGGCTGCTGACGTTCGCAGCGGTCAGCAACAAATTGACCTTGTCGGTGATGTACGGCTGCAATGCCAGGATGTCCACGTTTTTTAAGTCCAGCGCCAGAGCGGCATGCACCGGTGTAAGGCCGAGCGTGCCGCGCATGCCGATCTGCCCGTTCCGGTTGATCGCAGCGTGGAGTTCAAGCGTGCCAGGTGCAGAGGATGCGGTGGTCAGGTTTTGCATCGTCAGGCTGAGCGGCGCAATGGTGGTCAGCAGCGGCTTGCTCACGCTGCGATCCTCCAGCCGGGCCGACCAATTGTCGATCTTCACCGTACCGACATTGATCGTATAGGGCGCTTCCGATTTCCCGCCCGGCATGCGTTGTGCCGGTGTTTTTGCTGCGAGGTCGGAATCGGCGGCCGGCGCGGCGGCGGCGATCGGAAGCGATTTTCCTTGCAGCAACGCAAAGTCGGCACTGCCGGAGCGCAGCGCATCGATCGTCACGCTCCGCTTGCCGGTGTCGAGCGCGATCTTGTGCAGCGTTGCATCGAATTTTTCAAGCGTCACACGCATCGGCACGGCCGCCTGTGCGTCGGTATAGCGCAGCGCAGCATCGCGGATCTCCACTTCGCCCAGCGCAAACCGCAGGGATTCAGCGTGGGGTTTCGCTGCCGGTGCGATTGCTGGCATGTGTGCTGGCGTCGCTGGTGCCGATGGCGGCAGCAGGCCCGCCAGACTCAGACGTCCGTCGCGGCTGCGCGTCACATCGGCCTGCAGCCCGTTGATAAGCACGCGCGCAATAGCGAAGTTGCTGCCGAACAGGTCGGATTTGTCCAAAGTGATCGTCAATTCCGGCAGCTTGAGGAGCGGTTTTCCATCCAGCGCCAACACCTGTACCGACTTCAGGACGGCATCGCCGCTCAACACGAGCGCTGCAGCCTTGTTCTCGAATTGCTGGAAGCGCGCGCTCAGGTGCAGATTGCCGAGCGCGCTGACAACCTTGACGCGCGGCAGATCAGGCAGATAACCGAGATAACGGGCGAGTTCGATGTCCTCCAGATTGAGCTCGACCACCGCCTCTTTCTGGCTGGAAAAAGGGCGGGCCTTGCCTTTGAGCAGCAGCGGCGTGCCGTTGACTTTGGCGCTCAGCAGCGGCTCCACAAAGACTTTCACATCGGCAGCCAGCGACGACACGAACGGCACGCCGAGCGTGATATCGGCGATTGCATGGGTAGTGTTGAGCGGCCGGTCTTCGAATTCGATGCGGCCGTTTTCGATCTGGATATTGTTGACCGAAAAGCGCGCCGGCCCCGCCGCGTGTGGCTGGCTGGCGATCAGCGCGATGATGTCATCGACGTTGTAGTGGTTCGCATCGTTGCGCCGCAGGTGCAGATAGGGTTTCGTTAGTCGGACTTCCTCGATAACCGGCGCGAGGTGCCACAGCGACTGGATCGATGCATTGAGCGCGAGTGCATCGAACGCGACGAAAGCGGCAGCGCCGCCGGGCTCCCTCAGCTTGATGTCATGCAGCGTCAACGTCAGCGCAAACGGGTTGAGCGCAACCCTGCCGATCGTAAGTTGCCGATGCAGCTTTTCGGCGGCCAGCTTTTCTGCCTGCGACACGATGATGAGAGGCAGGACATAGGTGCCGAATATGCAAAAAAACAGCACAAGGACGGCCACGCCGATGACTGAGCGTCGAACGGCAGTGTGCGCAATGCAACAGGCAAAGCGCTTGAACAGGAAACGGGACATGAAAGAGTTCGGCCGGAACGACGAATCAGAAAAGTCTGGATTCTATCAGCCGCGCCGGCCGCACATCGCTCGCAGGAATCGAGGCTCGCGGTTCACGCTTGTTTCTACAAATTCAGAAAAACCAGGAGTATTACCATTTTCATGGCACTTACCGCATATATCTATTCGGCGGCCAGCTTTTCTGCCTGCGACACGATGATGAGAGGCAGGACATAGGTGCCGAATATGCAAAAAAACAGCACAAGGACGGCCACGCCGATGACTGAGCGTCGAACGGCAGTGTGCGCAATGCAACAGGCAAAGCGCTTGAACAGGAAACGGGACATGAAAGAGTTCGGCCGGAACGACGAATCAGAAAAGTCTGGATTCTATCAGCCGCGCCGGCCGCACATCGCTCGCAGGAATCGAGGCTCGCGGTTCACGCTTGTTTCTACAAATTCAGAAAAACCAGGAGTATTACCATTTTCATGGCACTTACCGCATATATCTATTGCGCGATAAAAATATACTCTATCGTTATTTCGCGCTGCATATAGCGCCTCATGCCGGGTACAGCAGCTTGCTGCCCCGGCTGCAATGGCGCCGCTTGTCAGTGACGGAGGTCTTGCTCTTTCGCCAGGCTTTCCAGGATGTGGCGCGCCATTCCCAGCGCGAGTTCATGCTCTCCGATGAATACCTTGCTTGCCTGTTCGGTACGCAGCAGCACAGCTTCGGCTTCGCTATGGGTGCGCACCACACTGTGGATCGACGGATTGAGCGCGCGCGCGGTTTCAATCATCGAGCGGACATGAAAAGTATCCGGTGTCGCGATCACCAGCATCGTCGCTCGTGCAATATGCGCCTGAATCAGAACCGACGGATCGGCAGCGTTGCCCGCCACCGCCGATATCCCGGTCTTGCGCAATTGCTCGACGATTTCGCGGTTTTGCTCCGCGACCACGAAGTGAATTCCGCGCTCGGCCAGAATTTCTGCGATGCGCCGCCCGACACGGCCATAGCCGACCAGCACCACTTGTCCGGTCAGCTTGCTTTGATCTACGTTCATCGGCAGCTCCGCCAATGGATCGGGGCGCAGCGCGATCTTGCGAGCGCCGGCTTTTGGTCCGAGCCAGGATTCCAGCGGCTTGATGGCGCGAAAAATCAGAGGGTTCAAGGCAATCGAGATAATGGCGCCGGCCAGAATCAGGCTTTGCGCTTCCGTCGGCAACAAGCCCAGCGACAGCCCAAGCGCGGCAAGAATGAAGGAAAACTCGCCAATTTGCGCCAGGCTCGCCGACACCGTCAGCGCGGTGTTGAGCGGATAGCGCAACAGCAGCACCAGCAGGAATGCCGCCAGCGATTTGCCGACGATGATGATGCCGACGACCGCAATCACCTGCAACGGGTTCTCAACCAGCACTTGGGGATCGAAAAGCATCCCTACCGATACGAAGAACAGCACCGAAAACGCATCGCGCAGAGGCAACGATTCTTGCGCCGCCCGGTGGCTCAATTCCGACTCCCGCAGCACCATGCCTGCAAAAAACGCCCCCAGCGCAAACGAGACCCCGAAAAATTTGGTGGAGCTGTAGGCGATGCCGACCGCTGCCGCAATCACGCACAAGGTAAATAACTCTCTGGAGCCGGTGCGCGCCACTTGCCACAGCACCCAGGGGAACAGCTTGCGCCCGACAACCAGCATGAACACGACAAAAGCCCCGACTTGCGCAAGCGTGATGGCGAGTGTCGGCAACAGATTTTTTTCCGCTTCTCCGCCGGCGCCGCCGATCCAGCCCGACAGCGGCGGCAAAAGAACCAGCAGCAACACGGTTACGAGGTCTTCGACAATCAGCCAGCCGACAGCGATACGCCCGTTCAGCGAATCCAGAAGATCGCGCTCCTCGAGCGCGCGCAGCAGCACCACCGTGCTCGCGACCGACAGCGAAAGACCGAAAACCAGACCGCCGCCAATGCTCCAGCCCCATAAATGCGCCATCCCCATCCCGAGTGCGGTAGCCACCGTGATTTGCAAAATAGCCCCGGGCAATGCGATCGCGCGCACTTCCAGCAAATCGCCGAGGGAAAAATGCAAGCCGACGCCGAACATCAAGAGCATCACGCCAATCTCGGCAAGCTGCCCCGCCAGTGCCGCATCCGCGACGAATCCGGGCGTTCCCGGACCAATCAGAATGCCAGCAGCCAAATAACCGACCAGCGCAGGTAATTTCAGACGGACTGCGATCAATCCGAAAATGAGGCCGAAGCCAAGGGCTGCCGCAATGGTGGTAATCAGGCTGATGTCATGGGGCATGCGCGTTCTTTCTATGGCTGGAGGTGAAAATTACGTAATTTCCGCATACGGAAAACCTTTATAGAGATGCAGGGGCAACGTGTGAATTTTTGTATTTGCGACTATTTGTTGCGGCTATTTGTATATTAGCCAATCACGCCGCGCTGCTTCAGCAGCGCAATTTGTTCCGGAGTACGGCCCAGCGCGGCGAGAATTTCCGCCGTGTGCTGGCCCAGTTCCGGGCCTACCCAGCGGGTCTGCCCCGGGGTTTCGGAGAGCTTGGGAACCACGCCCGGCAAATCGATCGGTGCCCCATCGGGCAGCGTGAATTGCTCGATCATGTCGCGCGCGCGGTAGTGCGGGTCCTGATAAATGTCCGCGACGGTGAAGACCCGGCTGCTTGGCACGGCCGCAGCCTCGAGAATGTTCAATACATGATCGATGTCGTGCTGTCCGGTCCAATCTGAAATGGCTTGATCGATCAAGTCATTGTGCTGCACCCGGCCTTCATTGCGCGCCAGAGCCGGATCTTCGGCCAGGTCATTGCGTCCGATCGCTTGCATCAGGCGCTTGAAAATGCTATCGCCGTTGCCGGCGATAATCGCATACAGGCCGTCGCCGCACAGATAAGTACTGGAAGGCGAAATCCCCGGCAGGCTGGCGCCGGTGCGCTCGCGCACAAAACCGAATTCTGCATATTCGGGAATCAGACTTTCCATCACGCCGAACACCGCCTCGTACAACGCGATGTCGATGAACTGGCCCTTGCCGCCATTGACTTTCAGATGATGCATCGCTAGTAACGCGCCGATCACGCCGTACAGCGAAGCCAGCGTATCGCCGATGCTGACGCCGACCCGCACCGGCGGGCGATCCGGGAAACCGATCAGATTACGTAAGCCGCCCATCGATTCGGCAATCGCGGCAAAGCCAGGGCGCTGGCTGTACGGGCCATCTTGGCCGTAACCGGAAACCCGCACCATGATCAGGTTCGGATTGATCTTGACCAGATCGTCCCAGCCCAGGCCCCAGCCTTCGAGCGTGCCGGGACGGAAATTCTCGATTACGATGTCGGAGTCCCGGACCAGTTCGCGCACGATCTGCTGACCTTCTTCGGACTTCAGATCGAGCGTCAGCGATTTCTTGTTGCGGCTTTGCGAATACCACCAGAGCGAAGTGCCGTTGTGCAGCTTGCGCCAGCTGCGCAGCGGATCGCCGCCTGTCGGAGATTCGATCTTGATGACTTCGGCACCGAATTGCCCGAGCAGGCTGGCTGCGTAAGGCCCTGCAATCAGGGTCCCGAGCTCGATGACTTTAACGCCTTGTAACGATGCTTCTTTTGCGGAAGTTGGGTTATTCATGATGGTGGTTTCTGCGTATCAATGATGACTGATGATACGCATGCTCCGCCAAAAACATCAAAAAAACCCCCGGAAATATTTCAATAAATTATAAAAAAACAAGGAGTATCGTGATTTTCATACCATTTATCGCATAATTTCATTGCGGCAATAAAATATACTCCGGCATAGCGGATAAATGCCGGCGTTATTCCTCGTGCCCGGTCAAAAACGCAGCGGCGCGGTTCAGCAATAGCGCGCCGGCAATCTTATGCCAGCGCCGGATAGTCGATATAGCCTTCCGGGGTCGCGTGATAAAAGGTTTCCGGATCCGGCACATTCAACGGCGCATCCAGCTGCAGCCGGTGCGGCAGATCGGGATTGGCGATGAACAATTGCCCGAACGCGACTGCATCGGCTTCGCCGGCTGCCAGCAATTGTTCGGCGCTGGCCTTGGTCAATTGCTGATTGGCGATGTAGACGCCGCCGAAAGCCTTTTTAAGCTGCGGGCCCAGACGGTTTTCGCTTTGCGCTTCCCGCGCGCAAATGAAAGCGATGCCGCGTTTGCCGAGTTCGCGCGCGACATAACCGAAAGTCTCGGGCGGATTGGAATCGCCCATGCCATGCGCATCGCAGGCCGGCGCCAGATGCATGCCGACGCGCGCTGCGCCCCAGACCGCCATACATGCATCGGTCACTTCCAGCATCAGGCGGGCACGGTTTTCAATCGAGCCGCCATAAATGTCGGTGCGCTTGTTGCTGCCGTCCTGCAGGAACTGGTCGAGCAAATATCCGTTTGCACCGTGAATTTCGACGCCGTCGAAATTTGCCGCCTTGGCGTTTTCCGCGCCTTTCCGGTAGGCGGCGACGATGCCCGGGATTTCCGCCAGGTCGAGCGCTCTCGGGGTCACGTAATCGCGCACCGGGCGCAGCAGGCTCACATGTCCGGCGGCGGCAATCGCGCTGGGCGCAACCGGCAACCCGCCGTCTAGGAAAATCGGGTCTGAAATGCGGCCGACATGCCATAACTGCAGCACGATGCGCCCGCCGGCCGCGTGTACTGCATCGGTCACCTGCCGCCAACCGGCGACTTGTTCATCGGACCAGATGCCGGGCGTGTCCGCATAACCGACGCCTTGCGGTGTTACCGCAGTCGCTTCGCTGATGATCAGGCCGGCCGACGCACGCTGCACATAATATTGTGCCATCAGCGCGTTCGGCACGCGGCCGTCGCCGATTGCACGGGAGCGCGTCAACGGCGCCATGATGATGCGGTTGGGAAGATGCAGGTCGCCGATCTGGATCGGATCAAATAGAGTAGTCATGGTGAATTTTCCTTAAGGGAAGGTAGATTGGGCTGCAATAACTGCGTTGGTGCGTTTGGCGCAATGAAACAGAGGCGATGCCGCTGCGCTACGCACTTCCGTATTGCATTTGCGCTTGTGCTGCTATCCGCATACATCGGTATTGATATGCTCACGAAATGCGGCAATCGTTGCTTCGTTGCGGCTGAAAAAAATCCATTGCCCGACCCGCTTTGCAACGATCAGGTCGGCGCGCTGCAAAATCGCCAGATGTGCGGAAATAGTGGATTGGGACAAATCGGCGCGCTGGTGGATCAAACCGGCGCACACGCCCAATGCAAGCGGATATTCCTGCTGGGAAAAATATTGCTGCGGCTCTCTGAGCCAGCCCAGTATTTGCCGGCGTACCGGATTGGCGAGAGCCTTGTGAATTGCATCGAAGTCCATCATGCGCATTTCGTCTTCAAAAGAAACAAATATTGTTATTCAATGAAACTAATATCGTCATATTACGATATTAATGAGAAATCTGCAACGACTGCGCCAACTGTGCTCTGTCAGCCCGCCGTTATATCAGTACCGGATTCCTGTATTCGCTGCGGCATAAGGCCGTATTCATAGGGCGGTCGGATCGTGTCTTTCATGCATCCAGGCCGCGTGCTTGGGGGCCTTCCTGGTGACCGCCCATTCGTTGAGCATGTCCCATTTGACTGCATCGAGCTTGCGCATCATTTCCGGCGTTCCGGTATTGACTGCGAGTTCCAGGCGGTGGCCGCTGGGATCGAAAAAATAAATGGATTTGAAGATCGTATGGTCGGTCGGACCGATCACTTCGATCCCGTCCGTCTCCAGCCGCTGCTTGGTCTCCAGCAATTCCTCCAGCGACCCGACTTCCAGTGCCAGATGCTGGGTCCAGGCCGGGGTAGTGCGATCGCGGTCCATCGGCGGCTGGGTCGGCAATTCGAAAAAAGCCAGAATATTGCCACCGCCGGCATCGAGGAAAACGTGCATGTAAGGATCGGGCGCCTGGGTCGACGGCACCCGGTCTTCGGCGATCGCCAGCACGAAATTCATGTTCAAATACTTGCGATACCACTCCACCGTCTGTTTTGCGTCAATGCAGCGATACGCCACATGATGAATTTTCCTGATTTCCATGTATGCCTCCAACAAGAGCCGGAATCGATGAAAAGCCGCCTGCACAACTTGGCTGCTTCCGGATACAAAAAAATTGCCGAATCCGCAGGAATGCCTGCGCCTTTGAGGAACTCTGCGAAATACCGAACGCCAAATGCAACTTCCTGTTTATATTAAAGTCGAATCCGCTGCGTTATCCAATTCTTATTCGGTATTTTCCGGTGGATGCGCCGGATAACTTTGATCATAATTGAACGACAAGCGGCAGGCCGGAACACGCTACTCTTGAAGTTTTCTGTAACGCGCAATGCAAACCGGAGCCGGATTGACGATGCAACAAAAGACTGTGCCTGATACCGGACCCAACGTGCCCAACGTGCCAGATATGCTCACTGTCGCAGAATTGGCGGCGCTGCTCAATACGCTGCTGGAAGCGGAACGCGCGGGAGCCAAGGTACTGACCGCGTTCCTGGACGAATATCCGCGCGAATCACCGGCATGGAAGCAATTACGCGAAGTGCAGCATGACGAGGCGGACAACTGCGCCAGATTGACGCAGGCGATCCGCGATGCGGGCGGCGTTGCGAGTCACGCTACCGGAGACTTCCTGGACAAGGCGCTTGCAATACAGGGCCGTGTGCCGCGTCTTGCCTTCCTGAATCGCGGTCAAGCCTGGGTAGCGCGCAAAATCGCCGCAGCGCTACCGCGCATTCCGCCCGGAACAACCGCCAGCATGCTCGATGCAATGCATGCATCGCACCTCGCCAATATCGCAGCGTGCGACCTTATGATCGAGACGCTGGACAATGCCCGCGCATGAACGCCGCCGCACAGATAACCCCGTTGCGCGCAACCATGCGCAAATTCAAGACAAAGACCACTGCATGCTATGCTGCTGTCCCCTGAACACACAACATTATTACCGCTGATGACTACCCCTACTTCCAGCCCGGCCCAGACTGCACGTATCCTGCTCAAGGAATTTCAGGAAAAATTTCCGGCTTTCCGTGAATACATGCCATTGGCAATCGGTATCGACAAACAATTGCTGGCGCTGCTGCCGGAATTGAATCGGAAGGTTTTGCGCATTGCGCTGGGAATGCATACCAATTCGCTGCGCTATCTGAAGGAAATGGAAAAAGCGAAGGTTCGGTTCGACCTCGAGGGCAACACTGCAGACGAAGTCACTGACGCACACCGGGCGCACGCCTCCGAAATCCTGCGCGAGCGCTTCAAAAAAGCTGCCGAGCAACGCAAAGCAGTGCGCGAAGCGGAAGAAACCGCCCGTCGGCACGCTGAAAAACTGCATCAGCTTACCGAAAAATTTTCCCGTACCGGCTGACAGGAAGATCATGCCATTCCCGCAGGGAGCGGGAATGCCGCCCTGACATTGACGCGATCTGCTGTTTTTTCAGGAAAATTTCTGGCTCTCTCTGGGCTGGCGCGAGCCGGTTTTAGCGCCGCATCAGGGCTGGAAATCGTCAGAAGAAATAGATGCGCACTAAAATCACGGATCGTATAAAATTGCTTTTTTGCAAAATTTATATCCTCCGGAACAACAATTCCGTACCCGATATGTATACCGATTGCAGGCCGCGCTGACCGCACAATCCTGCTGAACTACCTCCGCAGTTTTGCTGCGTTGCAACACAATACGCACGCAAGAAGTCGCTCTGTATTGATACGTTCTAGGAATTGAGGATGAATGTCTTCCTGCAACACATAACGTCCATCACACGGCAGCGCGACCATGCATTACTGGACGCGGCGGTCATTGCGGCACTGATCGATGTCACCGGAGCGCGTCAGGCGCGCAAGTTCGACGTGCTGCAGGTACGCGAAGAAATCCGCCTCAAGCCCAGCGCAGCGGAAAACTCCGATAATTCCCATCTCAGTCATGCGTCGATGCTGGCCGCACCGGAACTGGTGGTGGCAGCGCGACTGCATCACACCAGTGCCGAAAAAATTCTGCCCGACGGCACCCGCGTATTGTGGTTGCTGGTCTGGCTCGACGATATTTTGAGCAGTTGCATGGAATTGCTGGACCCGGTTGTGCAGGACAGCAAGACGCTGGAAATAGTCCACGCGATCATCGCCATTTATGCCAATCATCGCAGCCTGCTCGATTACAGCCAGCGCGATTCCTTGACCAATCTGCTCAACCGCAAGACTTTCGACGAGAATTTTTCCAAGGTATTGCGCTCGCTGGCACACGATGACGCGCCAGCGGACGACCCGCAACAAGAGCGCCGGCACCGGGACGCCACCAGAAATCAATGGCTGGCGGTGATCGACATCGATCATTTCAAACGCGTCAATGATGAGTTCGGCCATTTGTACGGCGACGAAGTATTGCTGCTGATGGCGAACCTGATCCGTAACTCGTTTCGGCCGCATGACAGCCTGTTCCGCTTCGGCGGCGAAGAATTCGTGGTTCTTTTGCAAGCGGCCGAACTCGGCAATGCGCACCGCATCTTCGAACGTTTTCGCACCAATGTCGCGCAACACCATTTCCCGCAAGTCGGCCAGGTTACCGTCAGCATCGGGTTTACCCAAATCGGCCTCGATGCGACGCCGGTAGTAATTCTCGGCCATGCGGATCTGGCGCTCTATCATGCAAAAACGCACGGCAGGAACCAGGTGTGCCATTACGAAACGCTGGTCGGCAATGGCCAATTGAAATCCAAGATATCAAACGATATGATGGAATTCTTTTAATCCGGTTCCATTTCTGAAATACGATGGTTTGCAGGAGTATGCCTATAAATAGTGCATTTTCGGCATATTTTCAGTGCGCATTAAAAAATACACTATTCCAGTATATCAACAGAAAAATACGCTGGCGGCACGGTGCCGTGCGTTGACGGAGGAAAATCGGCACGAACCCGCTGTCGATGTACGGACAGGCGTTTCCGCACACAGCCAATTACTGGGACGACGTAAGTGCGCAACAAGCGCGACTACTAATGCGGCAGGATTAAATATGGAGCCGCATCCTCTCATCCCGGCCCTCTCCCAAGAGGAGAGGGTGAGAAATGGGCACTATGAAATAGAGACTTCATCGTGCCGGATCAATAATGATCATCGCTAAAAAGCCGGCTCAACAGAAAACCGGCAAGGACCGCAATGGCCGCCGCTGTCAGCGGTTTGGCGCGTACTGACGCACGCAGATCCTCTACCGCGCTTTTTTGAAGGCAATTCAATTGCTCGGCGGTTGCTCCCAGCTTTTCGGTCGCCAGAGCCTTCGCTGATGCCAGCTTTTCGCTGGCCAGTTGCGCGCCTGAAACGATGCGCTCCGCTGCAGGCCGCGCAACATTGGACAGCTGGTCTACCGCCTGATGCAGCGTAGTGCTGGCCTGATCGATTTTTTCATTTACGTTTATATTGGCGGCAGGAGAGGCCGGCGTAGGATTTTCTGGGGTGGACATGCTAGTTCCTTTTGGCAAATAGGAGAGTAGACACGGAATCCGGGGAACGCTACATCGGCGGCGACGATGAATTGCTCGTAGTGCCCGCTGTCGTGGGCAGGTTTTCGTTTTTGCTTCCCCAACTGGTCAAATTCTTCCTGACTTGCCCGTTATCGCCGGCATTCAACATTTTGCGCGATTTTCCGCGAGAGGAAAACAGCGCCAGACCGGCAACGCCAAGAGCAAGCAGTAATTTATTTTTAGAAATCATTTCAAGCTCCAATCGATAAAGACAGAAGAAAAAACGCAGCGCCACATCATGTGCAGGACACCAGCACTCGCGCTTACCTCTGTACGCGCACTGGACATCCTTCCCATCGCACCACACGATGCATGCAATTTGCATCCTAGCATTCGAGCGTACGCGCATACATAGGACAAAAGCTGCTTGTCTTGTAGGAAAAGGGCACGTCCGGCGCTAAAAACCGGCAGGCGGGTTTTTGGCACGCCCTCAGAGTCCTTGCACGCATCAAGCAAGAACGCGCACCGATGCCAACGCCACCAATCGCCGGAACTGTTTTTTGGTAAAACCCGAAATCTGCTGCTCGCCGAACGCGCAAAGAGGCTAGTGCACCGCACGCTTTAAGGTTGCCATGATCACGCCCACTACGAGCAGCAGGCTGCCGGATACGCGGTTGCTGTTGCGTACAAACGATGCGTTGGCGCTGAACCGTTGCGCCTTGCTGCCGAGCCACGCATATAGCCCGTAAGAAAATCCGTCCAGCGCCAGGCAGGTAACGCCGAACACCAGCAGCTGGAAACCCAGCGGCTTGGCAGGATTGATGAACTGCGGCAGCAACGCGACGAAATACAGCAATGCCTTCGGGTTTGACAGTTCCACCACCAGCGCTTGCCAGAATGCGCGCGGACCGTGCACCGCATGCGCGCTATCGGCAGTTACCGTCAATGCGCTGGATTTGTTGCGAATGGCGGCAATCCCCAGATAAAACAGATATGCGACGCCAATCCACTTGATCACCGAAAACAGCGTGCTGCTGGCCAGGATCAACGCCGCAATGCCGGTTGCCGACAGCGCGAAATACGCGGCGTTGCCCAGCGCAATGCCGGCGATTGCCCAGTAGGAACGGCGAAATCCGTTCGAAATTCCTTGCGCTACGATCAGCAGCGCAGCCGGCCCCGGCGTCAGGCACACCACCAGCGTGGTGACGGCAAAAATTGCATAATTTTCCCAGTTCATGCTGTTCCCTTGGAAGTGATGTTATCGGTACTTTCGGCATTGGTTTGGGGACGCTGGCCGGCTGACGGGTCGCTTTTTGCACGCATCAGCAAGATCACGCTGCCCAAGATAATAGTCATTGCCACCGCTTCGCGCAGGCCGATCGCTTCGCCGCCGAACAGGCTGCCGAGAATCACTGCAATCACCGGATTCACGTACGCATAACTGGACGCCAGCGCATGCGGCACTTTCGACAACAGATACATATAGGCGGAAAACGCCACCAGCGAACCGGCTGTGATCAGATAGAGCCACGACAGCAGCGCATTGCCGCTAAGGGGAGCGCTGAAATCCTCGCCCGACAGCCATGCTGCGATAGTCAAAAATATGCCGCCGGCCAGCATTTCGCTGGCAAAGCCCATCGCACCCGGCGCCAGTTTCAGCTTTTTTTGCGACAAGACCGAACCCAGCGTCCAGCAGCTGATCGCGCCGATCAGCGCCAGCACGCCGGCCGGATTGGCGGAAAACTCGCTGCCGCTGGCCAGCAGCAGCGCGCCCATGAATCCGGCCGCAATACCGACCCACTGCAGCCGCGTCGGCCAATCGCCGAACAGTCCGCCCCAGACCGCGAACATCAGCGGCGAACTGGCGATGAACACCGCCGTCATGCCGGACGACACGTATTGCTCGGCCACCGCCACCATTCCCATGCCGCCGCCCAGCAGCAGCACGCCCACTGCCGCGCCATCGCGCCACTGACGCCAGCTGGGACTGGGAGCGCCGCGCCATTTGAGCCAGACGAACAACACCGCACCGGCCACCAGAAAGCGCGAACCCATCAGCCAGAACGGCGCAAACGATTCCAGCGCGATGCGAATCGCGAAATAGGTCGAGCCCCAGACGATGTAGACCGTCAACAGGGCAAACAGGACTCGGTTCGGCAAGGCGCGCATGATCGGGTTATCGGGGCTGTGGGCAGGGATAAATTGTAAGCCTGTCAAAAACCGATTTGAATAGACAATCGAAGGCGAATTGGCTAGATTACATTTGTTTTCATTGAAATATACTGGGTTTTATATGGGAATCGAATTCGATGCGATGGACGTGAAAATCCTCGACATTTTGCAGGCCGACGCCCGCACCAGCCTGACCGAAATCGGCCGCCGGGTGCACATGAGCCAGCCGGCCGTGGCCGAACGCGTCAAGCGCATGGAAAACGCCGGCGTCATCAGCGGCTATCACGCGAAAGTCGATCCTGCCGCGCTCGGCTACGGCATCATCGCCTTCGTCCGGGTCGCCAACCGCAACCACGACGCGCCGGTGGCGCACGTCGCAGCCCAGGTGCCTGAAATCGTCGAATGCCACTCGATCACCGGCGACGATTGCAACATCGTTAAAGTAGTCGCCAAATCGGTCGCCGAACTGGAGACGGTGATTCTGAAACTGTCCCGTTGCGGCGTCACTTCGACTTCGCTGATTCTGTCGTCCAGCATCGAGCGCAAGGCGCTCAAGCCGGTCGGCTAAGGCGCCCTTATGGAACTGCGCCAACTGCGTTATTTCGTTGCCATCGTCGATCACGGTTCGCTGTCGCGCGCGGCGCGCGTACTGCACATTGCCCAGCCGGCGCTGACCCAGCAATTGCGCCATCTGGAAGACGATCTGGGCGCGCAACTGTTGCACCGCTCGTCGCAAGGAGTGCTGTCGACCGACGCCGGCAAGACATTTTACGAACATGCGCAAGCGATTCTCAAGCAGGTGGACGACGCCAGATCGGCTGTGACCCAGACGATGAACACGCCGACCGGCACGGTCGCGCTCGGCCTGCCGCAAAGCGTGTCCGGCGCACTGGCGCTGCCGATGCTGACCGCAGTGCGCGCAGCGTACCCTGAAATCGAACTGCAACTGACCGAGGAATTGTCCGGCAATCTGATCGAGCAATTGAAATCGGGGCGCATCAATCTGGCGGTGCTGTTCGACGATGGCCAATTGGGCGCCTTCGCCACTACGCCGCTGGTGGAGGAAGACATGATGTACATCACCGGCAGCGATTCAGCATTTGCCGCCGCCACACCCTCCATTACCTTGGCGCAGGCGATTCAAGCGCCGCTGATCCTGCCCGGCCACCAGCATGGCGTGCGCCCGCGCATCGAACAGATCGCCCGCAACGCCGGACTGTCGGTCAACCGCGTGATCGAAATCAACTCGGTGGCGATCCTGAAGTCGGCGATCCTAGCCGATCTGGGTGCCACTATCTTGCCGACTGCCCCGCTGCTGTCTGAAATCGAGCGTGGCACGATGCGCGCCTATCCGATTTCCACCCCGGTCATCTCGCGCACGCTGGTGCTGTGCGCGTCGAAAAATATTCCGCTCACCAATGCCGCTGCGGCTGTCAGGCAATTGGTGCTCGATGTTACCGACCAGTTGTGCCGCAACGGGCAATGGCTGGGCGCGCATATCCTGTCACGTTAGCGGGCACCTGCACTGCAAAAAAAAAACGGCCCGCATACGAAGAGCGGGCCGTTTGTTTCACAGCGACAGGGTGAGAACGGGGCACGATGAAATCAAGACTTCATCGTGCCGAATCCATAATAGCGATTACCCTTTAACCTTCAAGTCATTCTTGACGTCCTTGACGCCTTGGACGCCGGCAGCTAGCTGCAGCGCGCGTTTGCCGACTTCAACACTAGGCACGGTGCCGGACATTTTTACCACGCCCTGCTCGGTGGTTACGCTGATTTTCAGCGCTTGCACTTGCTTGTCTTCGACCAGTGCAGTTTTGACCATGGTGGTAATCATTGCATCGTCAGCATATGCGGAAGTAGCGCCGGTGGCGGAATTGGCAGCGCCGGGAGCCGTAGTAGGTGTGGCAGCATTGGTTGCTGCGGTGCTGCCCAGATCAGCGGCCTGTGCGGAAACGGCAGCCAGCGACACGATAGCGGTAGCGAATAAACGGGAAAGCATTTTATGGTTTTGCATGATGATTTCTTTCTTAGTAAGGAGAGTGGTTAGTAGTAGTACCAAACTACGCAACGCCGTACTAACGTTACATTACCCTCTAAAGCAAGCACCATGCCAGCATGTCAAAAATTCAATAAATTCAAGGACTTGAAGAAAATCGACAGCGTCAACCGCCATAATTGCGCGATTTTCAGCGGATTAGTGTCGCCTTGCGGCGACAGCGCTGCGCAATCAAATACATAAGCCATTGATTTCAAACCTATTATTTTTGTCGCTCTTCGGCGACAGAAGCATCGTCGGCCCGGAACAGGCTCGGCGTCAGGCCGGATTTTTGCAACAGGCGATAGAATTCGGTGCGGTTGCGGTCTGCCAGCCGCGCGGCGTCGGAAACGTTGCCGTCGGTAAGCTTGAGCAACTGGATCAGGTAATTGCGCTCAAAGCGCTGCTTGGCGTCGGCGTAGCTCAATACTTCGAGCGACGGCGCCCGCAGCGCGCGCTGCACCAGCGACAAGGGCACCAGCGGCGAAGTGGCCAGCGCGCACACTTGCTCGACCACATTATTAAGCTGGCGCACGTTGCCGGGCCAGCAAGCGGTCATCAGCGCTTCCAGCGCATCGGGCGCAAAGCCGTTGAGCGGCTTGTGATACTTGCTGGCAAGCTGTTGCAGGAAATGATTGGCCAACAGCGCGATATCTTCGCGCCGCTCGGACAGCGGCGGCAAGCTCAGGGTCACCACATTCAGCCGGTAATACAGATCTTCGCGAAATTGCCCGTCGGCCAGTGCCGCATCGAGATCGCGATGGGTAGCCGACACAATGCGCACATCGATCGGCACTGCCTGGTCGGCGCCGACCGGCCGTACCGCCCGCTCCTGCAGCACGCGCAGCAATTTCACTTGCAGCAACAACGGCATGTCGCCGATTTCATCCAGGAACAGCGTGCCGCCCTGCGCGGCCTGAAACAGGCCGTGACGGTGCGTCACCGCGCCGGTAAACGCGCCCTTGACGTGCCCGAACAATTCGGATTCGAGCAATTGCTCCGGAATCGCACCGCAATTGACGGCCACGAACGGCGCCTTCGCACGGCTGCTGGCGCGATGGATTGCGCAGGCCAGCAATTCCTTGCCGCTACCGCTCTCGCCGCGAATCAGGATGCTGGCGTCGGATGCGGCGACCAGCTTGGCTTCGGCCAGCAGCTCGCTCATCCGCTGGCTGCGGCTGATCAAGCCTTCGCGCCAGGCATCATCGCTGGCTGTTGATGCCAACGACGATGCCGACGATGGTACGGTCAGGCTCAGCGCTTGCGCCACTTTTTCCAGCAATACCTTGCCGTCGAACGGCTTGGTCAGATACGCATAAGCGCCGCGCGCGGTAGCTTCGACTGCATCCGGGATGGTGCCGTGCGCGGTCAGCAAGATCACCGGCAGCGCCGCATGCTGACGCCGGATTTCATCGAACAGGGCCAGTCCATCGCGGTCCGGCAGCCGGATGTCGCTGATCACCAGCGTCGGCAACTCGATCGCCAGCCGCTCCAGCGCAGCTTCCGCACTGTGCACCGCAGTGACCCGATAGCCGGCAGCGGTCAGGCGCATCGACAGCAAACGCAGCAAGTCGGGGTCGTCGTCGACCAATAAAATGTGCGCTGTCATGGCGTTCCCGTTCCTTTGGTCAACGGCACCGGCGCTGCGCCATTGGGTCGCGCCGGCAGCGTGCGTTCGATCGCTTTCAGCGCTTCCAGTTTTTCATTGAGTTGCTCGGTGCGGCGCTGGCTGTCTTTCGCTTGCTGAGTGATTTTATCGGCTTGCTCGCTTAAGCGGCGCATCTCGGTGTAGTTGAAAGCAAGCATCTGGGCCAACGGCTTGACGAGCAACGCCTCCGGTTCGGGCGACTTGACGACGCCGTCGATCAGCGCCTGGGCCCGCGCCAGATCGTCGCTGTTGTGGCTCAAGGCCAGCAGCATCGATTTTTTGAGCGCCGACTGGACGGTTTTTGGCTGCGCATGCAGCGCGGCCTGTTCCTTCGCCAGTTCCGCCGGCGTCGACTCCCGCAGCCACTGATGGTATGCCAGCAACGCATCGATTTCGCCGGACGCATCCGCTGCAATACCCGGCGCAGCGCGCGAGGCGATCAGCGGAATCGGCTTTTCGGCCGGAACAGGCGCCGGCTTACGCGGTTGTGCGGCGCAGGCAGTCAATAGCGTGCAGCACAAGATGAGCAAAATTTTAGTTTTCATCGGGTATCCGAGTGTATGTAGTTGCATCATGGTGAAAAACGAAGTCCACGAAAAAATGAATGGGGGCGCAAAAGCAGCGTATCGGGCCTGAAAAAAGCATGAATAATCTCTTAAATATCAGGTGTATATTTTATAATGCAATAAAAATATGCGGAAAATACCATAAAAATGCCAATACTCCCTTTTTGATTAAATTTGCCAGAATGCCGGTCCGGTGCGTCTTTTTCGGAATATCGGCTGACAATCCATGTCAGTGCGGCAATGTAATCCGGAAATGCGCGCCTGTCGCCTGCGGCAAAAGCCGTACCGTGCCGCGATGGGCGGCAATGTATTCATGCACGATCGACAAGCCGATGCCATTGCCGCTGCGTGCGCCCGCCGGCTGACGCACGCCCTGATAGAACGGTTCAAATATGCGCGCTGCGTCAAGCGGCGCAATGCCCGGACCTTCGTCGATGCAATCGATCGTGATGCCATCGGACAGCGCCCCCAGCACCAGGCGAATGGTGCCGCCTTGCGGGTTAAAACGAATCGCATTCGACAGCAGGTTCGACAGCGCGGTGCGCAATTTGTCGGGATCGACGCTGGCGACCTGATCCGGCCCGCTGACGTCGATCAGCAAATCCCGCGCCTGCCACTGCAAGCGCTGAAAATCGATTGCCTGCTGCAGCAACGCGCGCAAGCCGGTCGGCACGCACCGCAACTGTTGGGCGTCGAATGCGGCCGCGTTGTAGCGCAGCAAATCTTCGATCTGAGCCTGCAGCGCGATCGTGTTCTGGCGCAAAATGCCGGCGATTTCGCGCTGATTGTCCGACAGCACGCCCGCCACTTCCTCTTCCAGCAACGCGACGCCTTCGCGCAACGCGGCCAGCGGCGTTTTCAGTTCATGCGAGATATGGCGCAAAAAGCGTGCTTTGTCGGCTTCCAGATCGGCCAGCCGCTGGCGCAACCATTCCAGTTGCCCGCCGATGCGGCGCAAATCTGCTGGACCTTTGACCTCGATCGCCTGATCGAAGCGATTTTCGCCCAGCCGATTGATAGCTGCTTCAATGCGCGCCAACGGTCGCGACAGCCACAAGCCGAATCCGAACGCAAACAGCGCGGCCAGCACGATGGCGGCAATCACTTGCGCTTTCAAGAGGCTGCGCTGCTCTTCCAGCTCTGCCAGCAATGCATTATTGCGGCGCTCGACCGCAAGTTTGCTCTCGGCAGCGAGCAAGTCATTGATGCGCGGCAAACGCACAAACGCATGCGCCAGAATTTCCTGATTCTGCGTGCGCTGCAACGGATCGGCCTGCAACACCTTCCAGGCCGATTCGCTTTGCGCAATCCACGCATCGAATTCGCTTGCCGGCACTTGCGGCAATTGCGGCGCGAGCGCGGTCAATGCCTCACGCGCCTCGCTCCATGCTTCGCGATAGCGGGTCCTGAAGGCAGGATCGTTAAGCACCAGAAACTGGCGTGCCGAGCGCTCCATCGCAATCGTGCGCTCCGCCAGACGCTGCGCGTTTTCAGTCAATTGCACCGCAGCATGCGCGGTTTGGCGGCTGTGCAAGGCCAGCCGCTCCAGCGTCAACAAAGCTTGCACCGAGGTCGCGCTCAACAGCGCCACGATCATCAGAAAAGCGGTGAGCAGCAGTTGCCGAAAAGACAGCTTGGAAAGGGTCACTAGGCGTTCTTTATAGGTTGCGCTGCAGATGCAGCATGGGATCGGCTGCGAACAACGCTTGTGAGAAGGAAGCGCGACGCCGGCACCTGCTTGACCGGCATCTTGCGTGATCCTGCAAAGCCAGGCCTGCAGACAGGGCAACAAAATGCCGCAGTTAAAAAATCCGGCTCTGTTGCAGCCCTCGATACGGCCGCGTGCGGCGCCGCAGCGGTTCGAGAGCAGTTTCACGCGCAAGTTCCACGTGGCGGTGGCTGTTATGCCTTTTCAGCAGAGGCGAAAACGCACGCCCCGCAAGGCGGTGAGACACGCGACAGGATAGCCGCCGTTGCAGGTCTGGAATGCGGCTTCACCGCGCGACCGGATTCTTGTGCCTCGCAATACCGGCTTGCGTTATCAACGCGCCCAGTCTATCAGGGCAGAGTATATTTAGCGCGCGCAATGAAAATATGCGGCAAATGCCATGAAAATCGCGATACTCATTGCTTTTACGAAACTGCCCGGATCTCGGCGCGCTTTGGCTGGTCCGTGTCGTTGAGAGGCCGTGCGCGCCGCCGCTCAAGAATTTTGCAAGAATAAGTCGGGCGTGTTCGCGCTTGCGGCCCGCTGCGACAGCAATAGCTCAAAATCCGCCACCGGCATCGGGCGTCCGAACAGATAACCCTGATACGCGTGGCAGCCCTGCATCGCAAGGCAATTGCGCTGTTCCCGGGTTTCCACGCCTTCCGCGATAACCGACAAGCCCAGGCTTTGCGCCAAAGCCACAATGGTGCGGGCGATGGCGGCGTCATTGGGGTCGGTCAGCAAGTCGCGCACAAAAGATTGGTCGATCTTCAGTTGATCAAGCGGCAAGCGCTTCAGGTAAGACAGCGAGGAATAGCCGGTGCCGAAGTCGTCCAGCGAGAAACCGATGCCCCACCCTTTGAGCACCGTCATCTTGGCAATGACTTCTTCCACATTGTCGAGCAGCAAACTTTCGGTCAATTCCAGCTTCAGCTTGTGCGGGTTCGCACCGCTATCGTCGAGCACCTGCCGCACCTGCGCTACAAAATCCGGGCGCAAAAACTGCATGCCGCTGACATTAACCGCTACGCCGAGGTGCGCGGTTTCAGGTTTCGCGGCCCAGGCAACTAATTGATGGCACGCGGTTTCCAATACCCAAATGCCCAAGGGCAAGATCAAACCCGTTTCTTCGGCAAGTCCGATGAAAGCGACGGGGGACACGATTCCGCGTTGCGGATGCTGCCAGCGCACCAGCGCTTCCGTCCCTGTAATATTGCCCGCGTTATCGACTTGCGGCTGGTAATACAGCAGAAACTGATGCTGCTGCAAACCTTCGCGCAAATCTTTTTCCAGGTCGGCGCGGGCATTGACCGCCGCCTGCATATGCGGATCGAAGAATCGCAGCGTGTTGCGTCCCGCCTTCTTGGCCTCATACATGGCCAGGTCCGCGTATTTCATCAATTCATCGACACTGCTTTGATAATCCGAAAACAGGGTCACGCCAATGCTGGCCGTGCCGTGATACTCGTGCCCCGCCAGATCGTATGGACGGTTTAAGGTGGCAAGTATCTTTTCCCCCACTGCTTCGGCTTGGCCGGCAGCTTCATTGGCGTTCTCGCTCAACCCTTCGAGCGCCAGCACGAATTCATCGCCGCCCAAACGCGCAATGCTGTCGCCTTCGCACGCGCAGTCCGACAGGCGTTGCGCAACTTGCTGAAGCAGCAAGTCGCCCTTGTCGTGCCCGAGAGTGTCGTTGAGCATCTTGAAATTGTCCAGATCGATGAACAGCAGCGCCCCCCTGTGGTGGCTGCGCGCGCTGGAGGCAAGCGCTTGCTGCAGGCGGTCGAGCAGCAGACGGCGGTTGGGCAAGCGGGTAAGCGGGTCGTAAAATGCCAGGTACTGAATCTTTTCTTCTGCCGCCTTGCGCTGGCTCATGTCGGTTAGCGTGGCAACATAGTGGGTCAGCACACCATCGCTATCCGTTACTGCCGTGATCGTCAGCCATTCCGGGTGAATTTCCCCATTCTTGCGCCGGTTCCAGATCTCGCCCCGCCATGCTCTGAAGCGTTGAATGCTCTCGCGCATCGCCGCATAGAATTGCGCATCGTGGCGCCCCGAGATCAGGAAGGCAGGCGTCTGGCCGATCGCTTCTTGCGCGGTGTAGCCGGTGATATCGCTAAAGGCTTGGTTAATCCGCAGGATCACGTTATCGGCATTGGTAATGAACATGCCTTCCTGGGACTCGAACGCGATGGCGGCGATCCGCAGATCGGCATTGGCAGCCTGCGCGCGCTGCGTGGCGATAGAAAGTTTTTCCTGCGTGATTTTTTGCTGGGCGACAAACTGGGAAAAGGCATCCGACAAACGGTCGGTTTCCCTGCAGCTATGCACTAATGCGGGCGGGGTAGCCAGCGTCCGGGTGGATTTCAGAAAGTCTGTCAGTATTTCCAGCGGGCGCGTAAAGCGCCGCACGATGAGCACGATCACCGCGATGGCCAGCATCAAAGAAATGGCGGTCAACAGAATTACCCGCAAACGCAATGCATCCACTGTCGCAAGAGCTTCAGCGGAGGGCAGCACGGCTGCCAATAACCAACCGGTGTAAGGCAGCCGCTTGAAGCTGAACAATCCTTTCAAGCCCCTGCTATTGACCCCTTCCAGAGTTCCTTCGAAGTTTTCAGTCATGGCGCGATCGAACGCCCGATTCACGCCGTGCTCCGTAGCCGCCGTAAGCACTCTGGCGCGGTCCGGGTGCATGATAATCAGCCGTTCCTGGCCCACCAAATAGAAGTAACCGGTCTGCCCGATCTTGGTGGTGAAAAGCGGCTCCAGAAACCGTGATTTCTGAAGATTAACCACGCCGCCCAGAATGCCGGTCAGCCGGCCTTTGTCATCGCGGATCGGAACGCCGATCACGACCATCGGTTGCTTGGTCGCTTTCCCCAGAATCGGCTTGGAAACGGTGGTTCGTCCTTTCTGGATCACGCCCTGAATGTAATCGCGCTCGGTCATGTCCAATCCGCGCCGACCGGCTGCGATCGGCCAATCCACCAGCAAAACGCCTTCAGCGGAAAACAGGTACAAATCGTCGATCAGTGTGGAAAGAATCGGCGCGTCGCGAAAGTAGCGCTCGGCGTCTTTGTCGCTTTTCAGTGCCGCCGGCGGGAACGTGCTGGCCATGGCCTCTAAGGTGGCGATGCGCGTTAGCAGCTTGTCGTCCAGTTCGGTCGCTACCCGGCCCACCAGCACATCCAGTTGTCCCGACAGACTTTGCTTCAACTCGTCGCGCGCAGCGGAAAACAGCAGCAATGCCTGGACCAGGAGTATGACGCTCAAGACCAGCCCGGCCGCCAATCCGATTTGGGTTCTGAGGCTAAACTGCCTCAGATTTTTTCCCGGTTGCGTAATGCACTTCCATAGCGGGTGGCGCATATCCCATTTGCCCCGCATGCGCCGGGATTTTGTGGTTCCGGGCATCAGGCGCAGATCGTTGTCAGTATCGGGAGTGTCAGTCGTTGACATGGGGTAATCCGGTTCCAGCATCTGGCCAGACAATCATCAATTTTCGACTGGTCGCAACAGGCATACGATTTCCCCGTGTCGTGCCGCCCCTCCCGCTGCTGCGAAAAAAGCGTCATTCTGATTAGCGTTTCATGTTAGCAATATTTCTGCATGAATAATATACATACTACGATAGATCATGCCCGGTTTGCGAAGATAAAGATGCATACTCATGCGTATTAAATATGCGACAGGCGCGAAAAAAGGGCGACAAGCGGAAGCGATGGAATCGTCGTGCAAGGTCTCGTCAGAGCTTTTTTTCGTATAAAAAACTAATGGGTATTTTTATGACCGCAATGAATATATGCGCAAAATACACTAAAAATAGTGATACTCCTGACTAATTTCAAAATGCATGATGCCGAGTCGGGCGTGTTTTCTTCAGCGACATGCACCGCGCAGCGCCGACATCGGTAACGCCTGCAAAAAATAACGTGCGGCTGCGCGGTGCTCAAGCGGCAATTTCTTGCGTATCGGATAATTGCCTGAAAAAACTGACATCCTGACGACAGGCAAACTGTTTTTTTCGCGTTATACTCGGATTTTGGTGACGTTTACGTAAACGTCATATAAAAACGCGTCACATACAAGCGTGCCGCATCCCGCCATACCGGAGACCTTCATGACCGACCTGTCCATCGCTGACAAGCTGACCGAATACAAACCCGTCAATAAAGTGCGTTTCGTCACGGCGGCCTCGCTGTTCGACGGCCATGACGCCTCGATCAACATCATGCGCCGCATCCTGATGGCCAACGGCGCGGAAGTGATCCATCTGGGACACAACCGCTCGGTCGATGAAATCGTCACCGCGGCGTTGCAGGAAGATGCGCAGGGCATCGCGATCTCCAGCTATCAGGGCGGCCATGTCGAATACTTCAAGTACATGATCGATCTGCTGCGCGAGCGCGGCGGCGAGCATATCAAGGTGTTCGGCGGCGGCGGCGGCGTGATCGTGCCGGAAGAAATTGCCGATCTGCATGCGTACGGCGTGACCCGCATCTTCAGCCCGCAAGACGGCCAGCACATGGGACTGGTCGGCATGATCCTGTCGATGATCCAGGCCTGCGACGTCGATCTGTCGGCGTTTGCGCCGACCGAACTGGCAGCGCTCGAAGGCGCCGACATCCCGGCCAAGCACCGGCCGCTGGCGCAATTGATTACCGCGCTGGAAAACGACAAGGTCAGCGCCAAACTGAAAATACAACTGCACGACGCGGCAGCCGTGCTCAAAACCCCGACACTGGGCATCACCGGCACCGGCGGCGCCGGCAAATCGTCGCTGACCGACGAACTGATCCGCCGCATCCGGCTCGATCAGGGCGATGCGCTGAATATCGCGCTGATCTCGATCGATCCGTCGCGCCGCAAATCGGGCGGCGCGCTGCTGGGCGACCGCATCCGAATGAATGCGATCAATCCATGGGGCGCGCCGGAGCGGGCGCAGTCTCGTGTTTTTATGCGTTCGCTGGCCACGCGCGAAGCCGGCTCTGAAATTTCGCAGGCATTGCCGGACGTGATCGCCGCCTGCAAGGTGGCCGGCTTCGACCTGGTGATCATCGAAACCTCCGGCATCGGCCAGGGTGACGCCGCGATCGTGCCGCATGTCGATGTCAGCATGTACGTGATGACGCCGGAATTCGGCGCCGCCTCGCAACTGGAAAAAATCGACATGCTCGATTTTGCCGATTTCATCGCGATCAACAAGTTCGACCGCCGCGGCGCGCAAGATGCGCTGCGCGACGTCGCCAAGCAATACCAGCGCAACCGCGAACTGTGGAGCCTGCGCCCGGACGACATGCCGGTATATGGCACCCAAGCGTCGCGCTTCAACGATGACGGCGTCACCGCCTTGTACCAGGGATTGCTGCCGAAACTGATAGCCGCCGGCCTGAAAGCCGAAGCCAGCAAGCTCGCACCGGTCGCCGCCAAATTCTCCAGCGGCAAGAACGTGATCGTGCCGCCGGCGCGCGCCCGCTATCTGGCCGAAATCGCCGACACGCTGCGCGGCTATCACAAAACTACCCGAAAACAGGTAACGCTGGCGCGCGAGCGGCAGCAGTTGCAGGAAAGCAAACGCATGCTGGCCGCAGCCGGCAAGGGCGCGGACGCGGATTTTAGCGACCTGATCGCCGAGCGCGACGCTAGCCTCGACGCCGGCAGCAAGAAGCTGCTGACGATGTGGCCCGACATGCAAAAATCGTATGCAGGCGACGAATACGTGGTCAAGATCCGCGACAAGGAAATTCGCACCCAGCTGGTCTACAGCACGCTGTCCGGCACCAAGATCCGCAAGGTCGCGCTGCCGAAGTTCGAGGATCACGGCGAAATCCTGCGTTGGCTGATGCTGGAAAACGTGCCCGGCTCGTTCCCGTTTACCGCCGGCGTGTTCGCGTTCAAGCGCGAAAACGAAGACCCGACCCGCATGTTCGCCGGCGAAGGCGATCCGTTCCGCACCAATCGCCGCTTCAAGCTGGTGTCCGAAGGCATGGACGCCAAGCGCCTGTCGACCGCGTTCGACTCGGTCACGCTGTACGGCGCCGACCCGGCCATCCGGCCCGACATCTACGGCAAGATCGGCAATTCCGGCGTCTCGATCGCGACGCTCGACGACATGAAGGTGTTGTACGACGGCTTCGACCTGTGCAGTCCGACCACCTCGGTTTCGATGACGATTAACGGCCCGGCCCCGACGATACTCGCGATGTTCATGAATGCGGCGATCGACCAGCAGCTCGATAAATTCCGCACCGACAATAACCGCGATGCGACCGCCGACGAAGCGGCCAAGATCAGGGAATGGGTGCTGATGAACGTGCGCGGCACCGTGCAAGCGGACATCCTGAAAGAAGATCAGGGCCAGAACACCTGCATCTTCTCGACCGAATTCAGCCTGAAGGTAATGGGCGACATCCAGGAATACTTCGTCCACCACCAGTTGCGCAATTTCTACTCGGTCTCGATCTCCGGCTACCACATCGCCGAAGCCGGCGCGAATCCGATCTCGCAGCTGGCGTTCACGCTATCGAACGGCTTCACCTTCGTCGAAGCGTATCTGGCGCGCGGCATGCACATCGACGATTTCGCGCCGAACCTGTCGTTCTTCTTTTCCAACGGCATGGACCCGGAATACACGGTGCTGGGCCGGGTCGCGCGCCGCCTGTGGGCGGTCGCGATGCGCGACAAATACGGCGCCAACGACCGCAGCCAAAAGCTGAAATACCATATCCAGACTTCCGGGCGCTCGCTGCACGCGCAGGAAATCGACTTCAACGACATCCGCACCACGCTGCAGGCGCTGATCGCGATCTACGACAACTGCAACAGCCTGCACACCAACGCCTTCGATGAAGCGATCACCACCCCGACCGACGATTCGGTGCGCCGGGCGCTGGCGATCCAGCTGATCATCAACCGCGAATGGGGGCTGGCCAAGAACGAAAACCCGATCCAGGGCAGCTTTATCATCGAGGAACTGACCGACCTGGTCGAAGAAGCGGTATTGCAGGAATTCGAGCGGATCGCCGAACGCGGTGGCGTGCTGGGCGCGATGGAAACCGGCTACCAGCGCGGCAAGATCCAGGAAGAATCGATGCACTACGAACACATGAAGCACGACGGCACGTTGCCGATCGTCGGCGTCAACACCTTCCGCAACCCGAAGGCCGGCGACGCGCCGCAGAAAATCGAACTGGCACGCTCGACCGACGCCGAAAAACAGTCGCAACTGACCCGCCTGGCGGACTTTCAGGCCCGCCACGCAGCCGAAGCCCCGCAAGCCTTGGCCGCGCTGCAGCAGGCGGCGATCAACAACGAAAACGTGTTCGAGAAACTGATGACAGCGGTACGAGTCTGCTCGCTGGGGCAGATCACTACCGCGCTGTTCGAGGTCGGCGGGCAGTACCGAAGGAATATGTAAGTAGTTGAATCGCAATAAAAAACCCGGACTGGTTCCGGGTTTTTTTTATTGGATGTGCCTCACTCAGCCGTCACAAAAGCTTCAAGGGCTTTAAAACAATTGCCTATTTGAAATTGGTCGGATACATTTGCAAAATGGAAATTAAATCACGTTAGGCGTCTCAATACTCCGTGAATCATTTGTGTTGATCTGTTTTTCCTAATTCCCTAACTAACCCAATGGGAGAAATGAATGAGTGACTTGGTATGTCCGCACTGTCGCAACAACGTTCCGCGTGGTGCGACTGTTTGTTCTGGTTGCCAGGCTGAAATCGAGTACGGTGCTCCTAATGCAGCTTTTCTGGTTTTGCTGGTGGTAAGCGCAGGCTTGGGCATTAAGGCGTCAGGGGTCGTTTCAGACAGCCTGTCATTTCTCGGCTGGGGAGTTGGCATAGGCGTTTTCATCGCCGGCGCCGTACTGATAACAAACATGTTTGGTGATCGCGTTGTCTTCAAACGCATCTACCGCACTAAATGACCGAGCCGCGACGCCCAACCTATCATTCCACCAGACCTGCGCGAAAAGCCGCGCAGGCCGGTGAATTCAGACGTAGAACTCTATGCTGAAAAGGTTACTCACCAATAATGTTGCGCTGACGCTGGCATCAGCGATCCTGTTTGCCGTCGGTATTGGACTCAGCATTGAATACCGCAACTTTCAATGGCTTAGTCGTTTCGGTGCCCTAATCATTTGCACCGGCATCATCGTCCTTGCGCGACCGAGCATCTTCGGAAAAGACATCAAGAGTCACGTTGTCATGGCTGAAACCGGCCGTAGTCATTTAGATCGTGAACATTACAAAAAGATCGGAGAGCCGCTACCAGATTGGGTTATTGAAGATGAACGTTCGAGGACCGCCGTAGGTTGGCTTGGTCCATTGCTATGTCTAATCGGCACGGGAACGAACGGTTTCGCGGAGCTATTAAACAAGTGTTTTGGGTACTTGTGAGTATTTAGCACGTAGGGCGGAAAAGCGCAGCGCCTTCCGCCGTATGCAACCCGCACGCAACTCCCGGTCACACTTCATCCATGCCAGATTACCGCCGCAATCGCGTCCCAGGAGGGACGTATTTTTTCACCGTCAATCTGCTCGAACGCCGCAGCGGTTTGCTGGTCGAGCACATCGGCGCCTTTCGCGAAGCGGTGCGACAGGTGCGTGCATGCCGGCCATTTCACATCGATGCGTGGGTGGTGTTGCCGGACCATACCCATTGCATCTGGACGCTGCCGCCCGGCGACAGCGACTACTCTGCGCGCTGGAAAGCGATCAAGATTGCCTTTTCGAAGTCGCTACCGAAAACCGAGCGTTTGTCGGCGGTGCGTGTCCGCAAGGGCGAACGCGGGATTTGGCAAAGACGGTTCTGGGAACATACGATTAGCGATGAGCGCGACTATGCGGCGCATGTCGATTACGTGCATATCAATCCGTTCAAGCATGGACTGGTGCGGCAGGTGCGCGCATGGCCGTATTCGTCATTTCATCGCTTCGTGACTGCGGGGATTTATCCAGACGATTGGGGCGGTGAAGTGCCCAATCTGGCTGCAGGCGAAAGGGACGCATAAACATGCGATCCAAGGAGGAAGCAGGGATTTCGGATCGGCTGCGCCGGTTTGCACATGCGGCGGAAGGCGCTACGCTTTTCCGCCCTACCAAGTTGAGCGGCTCCCCTCTGTCTAAATTTAAACTCCTACTGCAAGACCCACGAAAATGCAAGTCCCCGCCCGTTCGCTCCGAAGAAAAATAGCACGATCGGTCAAAAATATTTTCCGGCGACGTCCGCAACGCCCTTTGTGCGGATAAAATGCCGTGGTGTTTGCGCTGGCAGGGTGATTCGGAGCCGGTCCAGTGCAGACGGAAACATCGCCCAGGCAACCCTAGCGCAAGGAATTACATGAACAACAGCTCATGGCTGAAGTACTATCCAGCCGGCGTTCCCGCCACCATCGACGTCAACCAATACAGCTCCATCGTGGCGCTGCTGGAAGAAAGCTTCCGTCTGTATAAAGAGCGCCCTGCTTACGTCTGCATGGACAAGACGATCACGTACGGCGACATCGATACGCTCTCCATCGCACTGGGCGCCTGGCTGCAGTCGCGCGGGCTGCAGCGCAATGACCGGGTCGCGGTGATGCTGCCCAATGTGCTGCAATATCCGGTCGCTGTGGCGGCGATCCTGCGCGCCGGTTTCATCGTCGTCAACGTCAATCCGCTGTACACCCCGCGCGAACTGGAGCATCAGTTGCGCGACGCCGATGTGCAGGCGATCGTCATTCTGGAGAACTTTGCGACCACTTTAGAGGAAGTGCTCGAACATGTGCCGGTCAAGCATATTCTGCTGGCCAGCATGGGCGACATGCTCGGCACCATCAAGGGCGGCATCGTTAATTATGTGGTGCGCAAACACAAGAAAATGGTGCCCGCCTTTGCGCTGCCGGACGCGGTGCGCTTCAACGATGCGATCAAGCTGGGCCGTTCCTTGCATCTGCGACGCCCGGACATTAAGGTCAGCGACGTCGCCGTGCTGCAATACACCGGCGGCACTACCGGCGTATCGAAAGGCGCAACGCTGCTGCACAGTTGCATCCTGGCCAATCTGCTGTCGACCCAGGCATGGATGCAGCCCGGCCTGGACCGCAAGCCGGTCGATGGCCAGTTGACGCTGATCTGCGCGTTGCCGCTGTATCACGTATTCGCTTTCGTCACCTGCGGCCTGCTTGGCATGCGCACCGGCGGTTTGGTGGTGCTGATCCCGAATCCGCGCGACATTGCAGCCACCGTGAAGACGCTGTCGAAGTATCCGCTGCAATTTTTCCCGGCGGTCAATACTTTGTTCAATGCGCTGGCCGACAACGCCGATTTCGCCAAGCTCGATTTTTCGCAATTGTCGATGACAGTCGGCGGCGGCACTTCGGTGCACGAATCGGTCGCGCAAAAATGGCTGAAAATCACCGGTTGCCCGATCGCCGAAGGCTACGGCCTGTCGGAAACAGCGTCCGCGGTGGTGTGCAATCCGGCCACGCTGGTCAAGCACAGCGGCACCATCGGCTTGCCGATGCCGAGCGTCGAAGTGCGCCTGCTGGACGACGACGGGGTTGACGTGGCCGCCGGCGAACCGGGCGAAATCGCGCTGCGCGGGCCGCAAGTGATGCAAGGCTATTGGCAGCGTCCGCAGGAAACCAGCGATGCGATGACGCCCGATGGCTATTTCAAGACCGGCGACGTCGGCGTCATGGACCAGCGCGGCTTCCTGAAGATCGTTGACCGCAAAAAAGACATGATCCTGGTGTCGGGCTTCAATGTCTATCCGAACGAGATCGAGGAAGTGATCGGCGCCCACCCGGACGTGCTCGAATGCGCGGCGATCGGCTTACCCGACGAGCACTCGGGCGAGGCGGTGAAACTGTTCGTGGTGAAACGCAATCCGGCGCTGACCGCGGCAATGCTGAAAGAATATTGCACCCACCAGCTGACCGGCTACAAGCGGCCGAAGCAGATTGAATTCATTGCGGAATTGCCGAAAACCAACGTCGGCAAGATATTGCGGCGCCAGTTGCGCGACCAGAAAGTAAACTGAAACCAGCGTT